>ERZ827423.10-NODE-10-length-269887-cov-9.820188_pt1 | contig 269887 bp, 229 predicted proteins | sample MGYA00519775_ERZ827423 | MGnify/ENA primary metagenome ERZ827423 (study PRJEB31778, sample SAMEA3449296) | human gut metagenome | biome: human gut; feature: human-associated habitat; material: faeces | place: United Kingdom | collected 2010/2012 ... | reverse complement strand
GAGACGCAAGAATGCGTCTCTACAACTTTTCGTCGAATTCACGAATATAAGTTGTATTGGATGTGAAAACAAGTAGTCTTGGTGGGGGAAACAAGTTGTCTTGACAACCAAGGCAACTTGTATTATGGTCAACGTGTAGAGACGCATTCTTGCGTCTCAGCAAGCAAGATCGCTGGATGAAATCGCCGCTTGCGAAGGCCAGGCGGTTTGTAGAGACGCAAGAATGCGTCTCTACAACTTTTCGTCGAATTCACGAATATAAGTTGTCTTGGATGTGAAAACAAGTAGTCTTGGCAACCAGGACAACTTGTTTCCCAAGGGGGCTGCTTAGGGGAGGAGGAAGGGTCTCCCTAGGGGGGCTATTTCCCCTTCTTGTCCAGCCTCTTCAGGCAGCGTTTGGCTTCTGGATGGGTGGGGTAGAGGGTGAGCGCTTTCTCGTAGTTGCGGCGGGCGGCCTCGGGCAGGTGTTCCGCCTCGCACTCCTTTCCCATGATGACGTGCTCGGTGGCCAGTTTCTTCAGGAACTCCTGCTGCTCTTCCTTCTCCTGGCGGAGGGTCTCCACCTCGGCCCTTAGCTGGTTGACCACGTTGAGCTTGCGGCGGATAAGCCGCTTCGCGCTGGGCCGCTCTATGTCGTAACGGCAATGGATGGCCTGGAAGAAGTAGTCCAGGGTGGCTTGCATATCGCCTTTGTCGAAGGCCTTGGCGGCCTCTGAGTAGAGGATGTCCGCTTTCGAGGCTTGCAGTGCCGTGTCTATCGCCTGCTGGTCATTGAAGTGGGTGGCGAAGTGTTTCACCTCGTTCCTCACGTATATGTCCTCCCTCCGTATAGGCTCGCTAAGGCTGATGCCTTGCAGGGAAGTGCAGCGGGAGAGCGCCACGTAGGTGAGGCCTGCGGCGAACACTCTTCCGCCCAGGTCAATCTTCACTTGGTTGAAGGTGAGTCCTTGGCTCTTGTGCACGGTAATGGCCCACGCCAACCGCAGGGGGAACTGCACGTAGCGGCCTATTTCCTCCTCTTCTATCTTCTGTTCCCGCTCGTTGAAGTGGTAGCGCATGTTGCTCCAGGCGGCAGGTTCCACGGTCACCTCGTCGCCATTCTCCAGCTTGACGTAGACGACGCCCTTGTCCGCCTCTTCGTCAAACCCGGTCACTGTGCCCAGCGTCCCGTTTACCCATTGGTGTTCCGTGTCGTTTTTCACGAAGATAACCTGTGCTCCAGGTTTCAGCCACAGCTCGATGGGCGTGGGCAGGCTGTTGTCGGCGAACTCTCCCTCTATGATGCCGCAGAAGAGCGTCGCCTTTCCCTCTAGCCGGTCTAGTTGTCGCTGGTTGATGTAGTCCACCGAGTCACGGAGCGAGGAGAGCGTGATAGCCAGCCTGGAGTCGTCTTCCGGGAGCGAGGCTCCTACCTGCCGGTTGAGCTGTAGCAGGTCTTCGGGCTGCAGCTGGTTGACACGCACGTGGTCCAGGATGTTGATGAAAGAAGGGTCGCCTTGGCGGTAGACTTTCTTCAGCTCCACGCTGAGCAGCCTCATCTCCTGGAAAACCTTGGCATTGAAGAAATAGAAGTTGGGGTAATAGGGCGTGAGCAGCTTGCGGTCGTCCTCTTTCACTACAGGCTCCAGCTGGAAGACATCGCCCACCAGCAACAGTTGCTTGCCGCCGAAGGGTTCCCGCATGTTTTGGTTGTAGACTCTCAACACCTTGTCTATGAAGTCTATGATGTCGGCCCTTACCATGCTTATCTCGTCTATGATGACCAGCTCCAACGCCCTGAGCAGTTTTATCTTCTCGGAGTTATAGCGCAATGTCTTGCGGAGGTTGCGCACGCTATAGCGGCTGTCGTTGGGCAATAGCGGATGGAAGGGGAGCTTGAAGAAACTGTGGAGGGTAGAGCCTCCCGCGTTGATGGCGGCAATGCCCGTAGGGGCCAGTACCACGCATTTCTTCTTGGTGTTTTGGGCTATGTAGCGCAAGAAAGTGGATTTACCCGTTCCCGCCTTCCCAGTGAGGAAAAGCGAGTTACGGGTAAACTGTATGATGTGGAGCGCGTTTTGCAGCTCTGGATTATGTGTGTCTATCTGGTTGCCTTGGGTCATCGGAGTTAGAGGTCTTCCAGCCTGATGATTTGTTCGGTGGGTTTCTCTTGCTCTTTGCCCTTGGGCGGTGCTTCTTGGCGGGTGGCCTGGCTGTGGCTCTCCTCTACGCTGGCTGGCACGTCGTCTTCCGGCACGAGGCTTTGCCTGGCGTCTTTCAGCATTTCCTGTTGCAACGTGAGACTGTCAACGAGCGTGGTGTCCACTTTTGGCTTTGAGTAGTAGCTGTCGCAGATATACATGTCTCGGCTCACGTCTTCCTCCTTGGGTGGGGGGAACTTGCCGCGATAGTGCTTGAACTCAGGGTCGTCCAGGAGATATTGCCAGAAATACCCGCAGATGGGCAGTGCCGTTCGGGAACCTTGACCGAGCGCGCCTGTGCGGAAGTGTATGCTGCGGTATTCGCCTCCTACCCATGCGCCCACCACGAGCTTGGGGCTGATGCCCATAAACCAAGCGTCTGAGTGGTTATTGGAAGTTCCTGTCTTGCCTCCGAAGTCCGTGTCGCGGAACTTGCCCACGTATCCCCAAAGGCTTTGCGAGGTTCCGCCTGGCTCTTTCATGCCGCCCTCCAATAGCTGCTGCATCAAGAAGGCACTGCGATAGGGGATGACTTGTTCTGTCTCTGTGGGAGCTACGTATATTTCCTTGCCATCCCGGTCCAATATGCGGGTCACCAATACGGGGTCTATATGCTTGCCGTCGTTAGCCACGGTGCAATAGGAGTTGACCATTTCCAGCAAGTTGACGTCACTGGAACCCAAGGCCAATGAGGGATTGTCTTCCAATGGACTCTTGATGCCCATCTTCTGGGCTGTCTCTATGATGCGGTTGATGCCCATCTCCTGTCCCAACCTGACAGCCACGGAGTTGATGCTACGGGCGAAAGCGCCCTTCAGCGGCATGGAGTCTCCCGAGAAAGTGCCATTGGCGTTGCTAGGAGTCCAGGTCTCCATCTCGTGCTTGCGCTTGTTGTAGACTTGCATGGAGATATATTCGTCTCTTCGCTTGTCACAAGGCGTGAGTCCTTGGTTCATGGCTTCAGTGTAGACAAACAACTTGAACGTGGAGCCTGGTTGGCGCATGGCCGTCACCTTGTCATACTTCCAGGAGTTGAAGTCTATATCTCCCACCCAGGCCTTGACGTGTCCCGTGGCGGGTTCCATGGCAACGAATGAGCAGTGCATGAAATGTACCATGTATTTGATGGAGTCCTCTGAAGTCATCTCTTTCGTGATAGTACCCTGCTTATAGTCAAACAACTTCACGGGATGCTTCCATTCCTTGTAATAGTAGGCCACGGAGTCAGGATCGTTGGGGAAGCGAGCCTCCAGTGCCTTGTAGAAAGGCTGCCGCTTCGCGATGTCATCGATAAAGCCTGGTATCACCTGTCCTCTTTCGTCAACCCACGGGTCTCTGTTTCCCCAATGGTTATTGAAGTTGCGTTGCACGATTTGCATCTGCTTGCTCACGGCTTGCTCAGCATACTTCTGGATGCGGGTATCGATGGTGGTGTATATTTTCAGGCCGCTGGTGTAAAGGTCGTATCCTTCTTCCTCGCACCAGTCTTTCAGATAGTCGGCCACGGCCTCGCGGAAATAGTTGGCCTGGCTGTCATAATTATCCTCCAACTTGAAGTCTAGCTTGATAGGCAGTCGTTTCAGGGAATCGCAAGCCGTTTGGCTTAAATAGCCATGGGAAACCATGTTGTTAAGCACGACATTGCGCCGGGCGAGACTATTCTCGGGATGCGACTTTGGACTGTAGTAAGTGGTGGCCTTGAGCATACCTACCAATACGGCGGCCTGCTCGGTAGTGAGTTCGGCGGGTGTGGTGTTGAAATATACCTTGGATGCCGTCTTTATGCCATAAGCATTGGAGCCGAAATCCACGGTATTGGCATACATCGTGAGAATTTCCTTCTTTGTGTACACGGCTTCCAGCTTCATGGCGATAATCCATTCCTTGCTTTTTACGATGAGAATGCGCAGCCCGGGAATCTTTCCCAAAAGGCCTGTGCTGTATTGCGAGCGCACACGGAACATGTTCTTGGCCAGCTGTTGCGTGATGGTTGACGCACCGCGCCCCTCATGATGCAAGAAAGCGTCCTTGGCGGCGGCGAACACGCCAATGGGATCCACTCCGATATGCTTGTAGAAGCGTTCGTCCTCTGTGGAGATGAGGGCTTGGAAGAAGGCAGGATTAACTTCCTCGTACTTCACGGGTGTACGGTTCTCGTTGAAGTATTTGCCTATCAACTTGCCTTGGGCATCGTATAGCTCAGAGGCTTCGCTGGTATGCGGATTCATGATGCCCGAGAAGAAACCCGGAGACTTGCCAAAGAGCCAAAGGAAGTTGATGTCCACGGCACCTAGGTAGATGATGAGTGCCACGATGCAGGAGACGAGTGCCACCAAGGTCTTTACGTACCATGCTTTTCCACGATAGAGGCTGGCGTACCACGGGAAGAAGTTCTTGATTTTCTTCCAGAGCCAAGAAAAAAACTTTCGTATCTTATTCATTTGGGATAAAGAATATACTGCAAAGGTATAGATTATAATTGAAACTACAGGAAAGAGTCTACATAATTTAGGATTTCTTTAATCTTGTCGGGGTGGAACCATCTGATTTCTTCGTCTCGCTTGAACCAAGTGAGTTGCTTGCGCATATACCTTCGGGTGTTTGACTGTATTTGCCGCACGGCTTCTTCCAGGGGTATTCCTCCGTCGAAATGTTGGAACAACTCTTTGTATCCTACGGTATTGAGGGCGTTGAGATGACGCAAAGTGTACATGGAACGGGCTTCTTGCTCCAGTCCTAGTTCCATCATTTGCAGTACCCGCAGGTTGATGCGCTCGTAGAGTTCTTCCCGTTCACGGTTAAGTCCTATTTTTACGATACGGAAGGGACGTCGCTTTATGCTGTTAGTGCGAAATGACGTGTATGTCTTTCCTGTCATGTGGCAGATTTCCAAGGCGTGGATGACGCGGCGGGGATTGTGCTTGTCCACGATAGCCCAATGCTCGGGGTCTAATTGGCGAAGTTCCTCCACCAATGCCTCAAGGCCTTCTTCCGCTAAGCGCCGTTTCATCAACTTGCGTGTCTCGTCGTTGATGGTTGGAATGTCATCTATACCTTTACATACAGCATCCACATACATCATGCTGCCTCCACTGAGCAGGGCCGTAGAGGAACTGCTTTCCTCGAACAGCCTAGGCAGGAGGCGCATTACGTCTGTCTCATACATTGCAGCGCTATAGTAATCGGCAATGCTATGGGTACCAACGAAATAATGCCGCACCCGCTGCCTTTGTTTGGCAGTGGGTGCGGCAGTACCTATGGGAATCTCCTTGAAAATCTGGCGGGAGTCGGCGTTGACAATAGGAGTATTCAAATGCTCGGCTACCTGCAGGCAAGTCTCCGTCTTGCCCACGCCTGTGGGGCCTATGATGACGAAGAGTGTTTGCATCTATCGGATGATGCCTCGTTTGGATTGCTCCACGAAGTCAATGATATATTGAATATTTTTGTCGATTTCCAGGTGAGCCTTGATTTCCTCGATACCTTCTTTTAACAAGCCCTTGGAGTAGAGCAGGCGATAGGCTTCGTGAATACGTTCAATCTCCTCATTGCTGAAACCATGGCGGCGTAAACCTACTATGTTGATACCCGCATACCGGATGGGCTCCTTGCCTGCGATGATAAAAGGAGGGATGTCCATGGAGAATCCCCTGCCACCCTGTATCATCACGTAGCCGCCAACACGGCAGAACTGATGGGCAAGCACCGTGGCACTGATGACCGCATAGTCATCAATCACCACTTCCCCGGCGAACTTGGTGGAATTGCTCACGATGACGTTGTTGCCCAATACACAGTCATGTCCCAAGTGCATGTTCTCCATCAGCAAGTTGTTGTTGCCCACGATGGTAGTTCCCTTGGAGGCGGTGCCCCTGGATATGGTGACATTTTCGCGTATGCTGTTGTTGTCACCTATTTGGCAGGTGGTATCCTCGCCACGGAACTTGAGGTCTTGTGGTTTAGTGGATATGCTGGCACCTGGGAAAAACTCGTTGTTGTTGCCTATGCGGGCACCATAGTGTATGGTCACGCTGTTGACCAGCACGTTGTTGTCACCCATTACGGTGTTTTTGTCAATACAGCAAAAAGGGCCTATCACGTTGTTGTCACCCATTTTCGCCTCTGGGTGCACATAAGCCAATGGACTTATTTGATTCATATCTATAGGTTGTGTTATTTATTTTTGATGATTTGAGCGGTGAATGTAGCTTCTGATACGACCGTGTCTCCCACGAACATGTATCCTTTCATGGCGCTGATACCATGGCGGACAGGATGGAGCAGCTCCACACGGAAGAGCAACGTATCTCCAGGTACCACCTTCTTGCGGAACTTCACGCCATCGATAGCCAAGAAGTAAGTACTCCAACGCTCAGGCTCTTCTAGTTGGCTGAGCACTAATAGGCCTCCACATTGTGCCATGGCCTCTACCTGCAACACGCCTGGCATTACGGGCTCTTCGGGGAAGTGCCCCTGGAAGAAAGGCTCGTTGGCCGTGACGTTCTTTACGCCCACGATGCTGGTGGCCCCCATGTAAATGACTTTGTCTATAAGCTGCATGGGATAACGATGGGGTAACAACTGGCGGATGCGGATGTTGTCCATGATAGGCTCCTCGTTGGGATTGTATACGGGAGCCTGTATCTCGTGTTTACGTATTTCCTTGCGCATCATGCGGGCGAACTTGTTGTTGATGGTGTGGCCAGGACGTGTTGCCACGATACGTCCCTTAATGGGCTTACCTATCAAAGCCATGTCGCCAATAATGTCTAACAGCTTGTGGCGGGTGCACTCGTTTTCCCACATAAGGGGTTTATGCTGGATGTATCCTAATTTGGAGGCATCCATGTGGGGCACATGCAGGAGATCTGCCAATTGATCTAATTTCTCTTGGTCCACTTGGCGCTCATAGATGACAATAGCATTGTCCATGTCGCCCCCCTTGATGAGGTTGGCCTGCAGCAATGGCATGATATCTCTCACGAACACGAAAGTACGGGCGGGAGCTATCTCGGTGGCATAATTGTCCAGGTTGTCAATGGTGGCGAACTGGCTGTTGATGAATTTGCTCTCGAATGAGCACATGGTCGTAATGCTGAACTCGTCATCGGGCAAGATGGTTATGACGGCTCCACTTTCCTCGTCTTTTACTTCCAGTTTATGCTTGATGATATAATAATCTTTCTCGGCGTTCTGCTCCTGCACGCCCACCTCCTTGATTTTCTCGACATACATCAAGGCAGAACCGTCCAGGATGGGGAACTCAGGGCCATTTACTTGTATCAAGCAATTGTCTATCCCCAAAGCGTAGAGGGCTGACATGCCATGTTCTATAGTGGAAATGCGCATGTCGCCATTTCCCAACACAGTGCCTCGCTGGGTGTCTATTACTTTCTCGGCAACGGCATCGATGACGGGCTGGCCTTCCAGGTCAATGCGCTGTATCTTGTATCCATGATTCTCTGGCGCGGGATTGAAGATGACAGTCAGGTTAAGGCCTGTATGTAGTCCTTTCCCGGAGAGCGCAAAGCTCCCCTTTAGCGTTTTTTGTTTAGACATGGTTATTTGTATTTTAGTTTTATAGTTTGGATTTTTTCAGTTCTTCCACTTGTTTTTTCAGCTCATTCAGTTCCCTGTACATCTCGGGCAACTTACGGAAAACGGCTTGTGACTTGAAGTATGGCTTTTGCTCCATGGGAGGCGTACCTATCAATTGCTGGTTATCTTTGAGACTGCCAGGAACACCACTTTGCGCACCTAGCATCACCTTGTTGCCTATAGTAATGTGGCCTGCCACGCCGACCTGCCCGCCGAACATGCACCACTGGCCTACTTTTGTGCTGCCCGCAACGCCTACTTGCGCAGACATCACCGTGTTTTCTCCTATGTCGGTGTTGTGGGCAATTTGCACCAGATTATCCAGTTTCACGCCTTTCCTCACATAGGTACTTCCCATGGTGGAACGGTCTACGCACGTGTTGGCACCTATCTCTACGTTGTCCTCTATGGTGACAATGCCTATCTGCGGTATCTTATCATAGCCATCAGGGCCAGGGGCGAAACCAAAACCATCCGCGCCAATCACGGCACCAGCGTGCAAAGTGACATTGTTGCCCAATTTGCATCCATAGTATATCGTGGTGTTAGGGTAGAGCAAGCAATTCTCGCCCACTGAGACACCCTCGCAGATAACCGCATGGGGATAGATCTGGCTTCCTTTGCCAATGGTGACACCATCACCTATGTAAGCGAAGGCACCGATATAAACGTCCTCTCCAATAGTTGCCTTAGGCGAAACGAAAGCCATGGAATCAATGCCTTTCTTCTTAGGCTTCATTGACTCATAGAGTTGTAACAGCTTGGCCACCGCTTCATAAGCGCTCTTCACGCGAATAAGAGTAGGTTTCACAGGCTGGTTGAGTTCTACGGTCTCGTCCACGAGCACTATAGACGCGTGTGTGTTATATAAATAATGTGTATATTTGGGGTTGGAAAGGAAAGCGATGGCCCCCGGCTTCCCCTCTTCTATCTTGGAGAAGGTGTTCACCGTGGCGTTCTTGTCGCCTTCGATACGCCCTTGCACGAACTGGGCGATTTGCTGAGCCGTAAATTCCATATGGTTGAGTTTCTGTATATTAAATGCAAATTTAATAATATTATTTCAATTACGGTGATAACAGAGGTAATATTTACGTATTTTTTTAGATAGCAGATTGATGTTGAGCAGGTCGGATGCCTCGGCGATGTCTTTGCATGTTCCGTCCTTATACAGGATGGAAATTTTGTCGTCATTGATGTCATACATGTCTTTCTGTACAACATTCCAACTCATCAAGTAGTTGGCTTCCTCTTCGCTAACCCCAAATCGGGACGACAGTTGTTTACGGAAATCCTCCAGCCTCGATGGGGGTAGTGGCTCATCGTAAATCTCCACCTTGAAAGTCTTTCTGTTAACGAGGTCATTGGCTAATAGCGAGAGTATCTTGTCTGGGTGCTCAGTCCATACCTTTACGCTACTCCAGATGTCGTTGTCGTCTAACATCTCGTAACATCTAAGTGATTCTTCATGTTGGTTGAAGAATTCAGCGTCTACGTGATGGTAAAGGAAGTGGCGCAGCTGTGGGGGAGCGAATACGTTTTCTCCTTGCTGAGCCAAGAAACTTGCCCTTTTCAGCAGGTTAACCAACACTTTCTCGGCGGCTACGGCAGTCTTGTGCAAGTACACCTGCCAATACATCAACCTGCGGGAGGTCAGATAGTTCTCTATGGAGTAGATGCCTTTTGATTCTACCACTAGTTGGTCGTCTACGACATCTAGCATCTTGATGATGCGAGCGGAGCCGATATTTCCCTCAGTCACTCCCGTAAAGAAACAGTCCCTGCGCAGGTAGTCGAGCCTGTCCATATCGAGTTGACTGCTGATGAGCTGGTGCAAGAACCGTTTGGGATACTCGTCTTTGAAGATTTTCAGGGCTAAGTTAAGCCCTCCGTTCATTTCCTTGTTGATTTGCGACATCATCATCAGTGATATCTCTTCATGGGATATGCCGTGTATGAGCGTATGTTCCAGCACGTGGGAGAATGGGCCATGTCCAATATCATGCAGCAAGATAGCGGCTTCCACGGCTTCGGCCTCTGGGTCAAAGATGAAAATGCCTTTTTGCCGCAAAGAGTTGATGGCTTCACTCATCAAGTGGAAGGCACCCAGGCTATGCTGAAAACGGGTGTGTTGCGCTCCTGGATAGACCATGCAGGCCAACCCCAGTTGTTTAATGCGGGTAAGGCGCTGCATTAGTGGATGTCTTACGATATCGTAAAGCAATCCACGAGGTATCTTGATAAACCCAAATACAGGGTCGTTGATGATTTTGCAATCGTTCAAGGCAGGGATTCTTTAGGGTTGCCAAGTGGGATGAGGAGTAAGCGCTTGCAGTTCTTCGCTCATCTGCTGTTGCATCTCCTTGGCTTTTAGGGCGGCTATTTCAGCGAAATCTTTGTCTTGGCTGGCATAGATGATGCCACGAGACGAATTGACCAACAGGCCGCAATCCTTGTTCATTCCATAGTGGCATACGTCTTGCAGGCTACCGCCTTGCGCTCCTACGCCTGGCACTAGCAGAAAGTGATCGGGAACCCATTTGCGGATATCCTTGAACATTTCGCCTTGCGTAGCTCCTACCACGTACATCATATTCTCCTTGTTGCCCCATTGCAGAGACTTCGTCAACACTTTCTCGAACAGGCGCACGCCTTCTTTATCTTCCATGAACTGGAAATCATGACTGCCCTTGTTGCTGGTCAACGCTAACAGGATAACCCATTTGTCTTGGTAGGCCAAGAAAGGCGTCACGCTGTCCTCTCCCATGTAGGGCGCCACGGTCAGCGCATCTATATCATATTCCTCAAAGAAGGTTTCGGCGTACATGGTAGACGTGTTACCGATATCACCGCGCTTGGCGTCCGCAATGATGAAATGCTTGGGATAGTTTTTTTTCAGATGGTTTACGGTCTTTTCGAAAGCCTTCATACCTTTCAAACCATAGCACTCGTAAAACGCCAGGTTAGGTTTGTAGGCTACGCAATAAGGGGCGGTAGCGTCAATGATGGCTTTGTTGAAAGCGAAGATGGGGTCTTCTTCATTTCTCAAGTGAGCGGGTATCTTATTGATATCCGTGTCTAGACCCACGCAGAGGAAAGTCTTCTTCTTGAGAATCTGTTCGATAAGTTGTTGTCGGTTCATGATATCTTATATATACTTTAGGGTTATATTAGAGTTCACTCTCTTTTAGTTTTTCGGCGTTCTCCGCCACCGTGAGTGCGTCGATCATTGCCTGGATGTCTCCGTTGAGAAAACCGCTCAGGTCATGGGTAGTGTATCCGATGCGATGGTCTGTGACACGCCCTTGCGGGAAGTTATAGGTACGAATCTTTGCGCTGCGGTCTCCCGTGGATACCAAACTTTTTCTGCGGCTGGCAATGTCATCTACATATTTTTGGTGTTCTCTGTCATAGATGAAAGTGCGCAACCTGCTCAGGGCACGTTCCTTGTTCTTGGGTTGGTCACGTGTTTCAGTACATTCGATGAGAATCTCTTCCGTTTCTCCTGTGATAGGGTTTTTCCAGGGATAGCGCAACCTGACCCCTGATTCCACCTTGTTGACGTTCTGTCCACCTGCGCCACTAGAGCGGAATGTGTCCCACTTGATATCGCCCTCGTTGATATTCACTTCAAATTTGTCAGCCTCGGGCAATACGGCCACCGTGGCGGCAGAAGTGTGCATGCGCCCTTGTGTCTCGGTAGCGGGCACACGTTGCACGCGGTGTACACCTGACTCATATTTCAACGTACCGTAAACGTCTACTCCGCTCACGGCGAAGTCTATTTCTTTGTATCCGCCTACGGCTCCTTCGGAAACACTGGTCACGCTGAGAGACCAACCTTTTGAGTCGCAGAACTTCTTGTACATATTAAACAAGTCGCCAGCGAAAAGAGCCGCCTCATCGCCCCCTGTACCAGCCCGGATTTCCATTTGCACGTTCTTGGCGTCCTCAGGGTCTTTGGGTACCAGGGCTATCTTGATATCCTCTTCCAGTTTGGGCAGTAGGGTTTCGTTGTCATTCAACTCCTCGCGAGCCATCTCTTTCATGTCTGCGTCGCTCTCGTTGGCCAAAATATCCTTGGCTTCCTTGATGGCATTGAGGCAAGCCACATATTTCTTGCGAGCCTCCATGATATCGCCCAGGTCTTTATATTCCTTGGTGAGCTTCACGTATCGGGTTTGGTCGGCTATCACGCCGGGGTCAGTAATCAATGTGGAAACTTCCTCGTATCTGCTTTCCAGTCCGTCAAGTTTCTCTAATATGCTATTGTTGTCAGCCATTCTGTGTCGCTATATATTATATAATGTATAGTCACTATTGTCTTTCGGTAGCGGATTAGGCGTATTCAAAGGTGCCATATTCGCTCTTGATGGTGAGTGAACGTAGGCCTTCTTCGATATGTCCCACTATTTGCGCGTCTATGCCAAAGCTTTGGCTGATGGCAATTACTTGGTCTGCCATCTCAGGACGCACGTATATCTCCATGCGATGTCCCATGTTGAATACTTGATACATCTCTTTCCAGTCTGTGCCAGAACATTCCTGGATGGCGCGGAAGAGGGGAGGAACGGGGAACATGTTGTCTTTTACCACTTTGCAGTTCTCGCCCACGAAGTGGAGCACCTTGGTCTGCGCACCACCCGTGCAATGCACCATACCATGTATCTCTGGGCGCATCTCGTCTAGCAACTTCTTGATGACGGGCGCATAGGTACGGGTAGGAGAAAGCACGAGTTCGCCCGCATTCACGGGGCTGCCGCTTATTTCATCGGTTAGCTTGTACTTTCCGCTATATACCAATTCCTCGGGTACGGCATGGTCGTAGCTTTCGGGATACTTCTCTGCCAGGTACTTGGCGAACACGTCGTGGCGTGCGCTGGTAAGTCCATTGCTGCCCATGCCGCCATTATATTTCTTTTCGTATGTGGCTTGTCCTGTGCTGCTCAGTCCTACAATCACGTCTCCCGGGCGTATATTTGCGTTGTCAATCACGTCTTTTCGCTTCATACGGCATGTAACCGTAGAGTCCACGATGATAGTGCGCACCAAGTCGCCTACGTCTGCGGTCTCTCCCCCAGTGGGATAGATGCCAATGCCCATGGCTCTCATTTCGGCCAGCAGCTCGTCTGTGCCATTGATGATGGCCGATATTACCTCGCCTGGCACCAACATCTTGTTCCTGCCGATGGTGCTCGACACGAGGATGTTGTCTACCGCTCCCACGCAGAGCAGGTCATCGGTATTCATCACGATGGCATCCTGTGCTATTCCCTTCCACACGCTCAGGTCGCCCGTCTCCTTCCAGTACATATAGGCAAGTGATGACTTGGTGCCCGCTCCGTCCGCGTGCATGATGTTGCAATACTCTGGGTCTCCGCCCAGTATGTCAGGGATGATTTTGCAGAATGCCTGGGGAAATATTCCCTTGTCTATGTTCTTGATGGCGTTGTGCACGTCTTCCTTGGCGGCGCTCACGCCTCTGTGTAAGTATCTGTTGTCCACTTTTGTTTGGTGATAAAGTTTATATATGCCAATTCCTTAATCTTTTCCTTCCCAAAATTCCCAGCTGGCGAAAGCTTGCAGCAGAAGCATTTCCAGCCCGTTTTTGGTGGTAGCTCCATAGGCCGCTCCTTTTCTCATGAATAGCGTCTGGTCGGGATTATATATCAGGTCATAGAGCAAAGTCTTTGTGTCCATGGCCTCATAGGGCAACATGGGACATTCCTCTGTGTGGGGAAACATGCCGCATGGCGTGCAGTTGACGATGACGTTATGCTCCTTGATGATTTCGGGCGTTATCTGGCTGTATTGTATGGTGTTGGGTTTTTCGAATCGGCTTACATAAACGGTTTCTAGCCCTAGCTTCTTCAGCCCGTACGAGATGGCTTTGGCGGCACCTCCCGTGCCCAGCACCAACGCTTTCTTGTGGAAACGTTCCAATAGCGGCTCTATGCTTTCGGTGAAACCTATTACGTCACTGTTGTAGCCCTTTAATATGTTCTTTTTGCCTTTATGTTCTACCCTGATGACGTTTACGGCTCCGATGGCTCTTGCCTCTGGACTGATGTAGTCCAAATAGTCCATCACTTTTTCCTTGTAGGGAATGGTCACGTTGAGGCCACGCAGGTTGAGGTTGGTGTTTACCACTTCCGCCAAGGCCTCTATCCTGGGTATTTCGAAGTTGATATACTCGGCATCGATATTCTCGCTCTTGAATTTCTCGTTGAAATAACTCATTGAGAAGGAATGCCCCAAGGGATAGCCTATTAATCCATACTTGTCCATAAGTGCGTTATTTAGTTGCGTAATACATGGTGCATATGCCAAATGTAAGGCGCTGGAAACCTACTTCCGTGAAGCCAATCTTGCGCAACACGTCCATCATGGTTTCTCCCTGCGGGAAAGCGTCGATGGTCTTCGTGAGGTAGGAATAAGCGGCCTTGTCGCCCGATATCATTTTGCCGTATAAGGGCAGTACGCTGTGGGAATAGAGCCTGAAAAGTTGTCGCCAGGGGAAACTTACGGGCGTGGTGAGCTCCAGTAACGCCATTTCGCCACCATCTTTCAGCACGCGGTAGATTTCCCTTAATCCTCTTTCCAGGTCTTGGAAGTTGCGGATTCCAAATGCGGCGATGACTGCGTCGAAGGTTTCCTTGGGGAATCCCAGGTCCATGCAGTCTTCCTTTTGGAAGCGGATGACATCGTCTAGCCCTTCTTCGGAAGCCTTCTGTCTGCCTATTTCCATCATGCCCTCTGAGATATCCACGCCAATGACGCTCTCCGGCTCCAACGAGTGGGCCGCCTGTATGGCGAAATCACCCGTTCCCGTAGCCACGTCGAGTATTCTCCTGGGCTTGAAAGCGGCCAAATGCCGAATGGCTTTCTTGCGCCACCACTTATCTATGTCCCAGGAGAGCCGATGGTTAAGTTTGTCATAGGTGGGAGCGATGTTGTCAAACATCCGCTCCACCTCTTCGCCTTTGCCGTCAGCCCCTCCGTAAGGCTTTATTTCCTCCTGCTTGAATGCCATCTTGGGTGCCGTTACTTGCGTATGGCAAGGTAGTCGCTCACGTTTTTCTCTATTCTGGCGGCTATGTCACCCTCTTCCGCGGCCTTGTCAAACTTCTCGCCAGTGATACGCTCAAACAGTTCTATGTATCTTTCGCTCACGCTCTCGGCATATTCGTCCGTGATTTCGGGCATGGTCTGCCCAGGCTCGTTCATGAAGTTGTGCTCTATCAGCCATTGGCGCACGAACTCTTTGGAGAGTTGCTTTTGTGGCTCGCCTTTCTCCAGTTTCTCCTCGTAGCCGTCAGCGTAGAAGTAGCGGCTGGAGTCGGGAGTGTGAATCTCGTCAATGAGGTAGATTTTGCCGTCACGCTTGCCAAACTCATACTTCGTGTCCACCAAGATGAGGCCTTGCCTCTTGGCTATTTCCTGTCCGCGCTGGAATATCTTGCGGGTATAATCCTCTACGATTTCGTAATCTTCGCGGCTCATGATGCCTTGTGCGATGATTTCCTCCTTGGAGATGTTCAGGTCATGGCCCTCGTCAGCTTTGGTGGTAGGCGTGATGATAGGCTCTGGGAAACGCTCGTTCTCCCTCATGCCTTCTGGCAACTTCACGCCGCAAAGCTCGCGGCAGCCGTCCTTGTAGGCCCTCCAGGCACTGCCCGTAAGGATGGAGCGTATGATCATCTCCACTTTAAAGCCCTCGCATTTCAGTCCTACGGTCACCATGGGGTCTGGAGTGGCCAGCTTCCAGTTGGGGCAGATGTCCGTGGTGGTGTCCAGAAACTTGGCGGCTATCTGGTTGAGCACTTGTCCCTTGAAGGGGATGCCCTTGGGCAACACTACGTCGAAGGCTGAAATGCGGTCTGTGGCCACCATCACTATCAGGTCGTCATTGATGTTGTACACGTCGCGCACCTTTCCATGGTAAACGCTTTTCTGTCCGTTGAAGTGAAAATCGGTTTGGGTTAATGCTTTTGTCATTTTGCTATGTTTTTATTTGTTCTTTTTTTGTCGTAGGCATCATAGGCGTTGACGATGCGCGTCACCAGTTTATGGCGCACGATATCTTTCTCTCCAAGCCTCACCACGCCAATGCCTTTTACGCCTTCCAGTATGCTGATGGCCTCCTTCAGCCCGCAAGTCTGGTTGTGGGGCAAGTCTATTTGGGTAAGGTCGCCCGTGATGATCATCTTCGAGTTGGTGCCCATTCGGGTGAGGAACATCCTGATTTGTTGCGGGGTGGTGTTTTGTGCCTCGTCGAGTATTACCACGGCGTCGTTGAGTGTCCTTCCTCTCATGAAGGCCAGTGGGGCTATCTGTATCACGTGCTTGTCCATCATGTCTTGCAACTTGATGGCGGGCAGCATGTCTTCCAAAGCGTCGTAGAGGGGCTGCAGATAGGGGTCTATCTTCTCTTTCATATCGCCTGGCAGGAAGCCCAGTTTCTCGCCGGCCTCCACGGCGGGCCTGGAGAGTATCAGTTTCCTCGCGCCTTTTTCCTTGAGAGTTTTCACCGCCAGGGCGATACTCAGGTATGTCTTGCCCGTTCCCGCTGGGCCAATGGCAAACACCATGTCGTTGTTCTCATAGGCCTCCACCAGTTTCCGCTGGTTTTCGCCGCGGCTCTTGATGGGCTTGCCGGATATGTTGTATACCAATACGTCCCTTCCTTCGTCCACCTTGGGTTGCCTTCCCTTGATGATGTCCAGTATGTCTTCCTCGCCCAGTTGGTTGTATTTCAACACATGCTTGCGCATGGTCTCTATGTCTTCTTCTGCCTTTGCCATTTGCTCCTCGTCCCCTAGCAGCCGTATGACGTTGTCTCTGGCAGCGATGCGCAGTTTGGGGAAAAGCGACTTTATCATGAGCAGGTGGCTGTTGTTGGCACCATAGAAGACCACGGGGTCTATATCCTCTAATACGATATGTTTCTCTGTCAACTTGCTTTCTTGTTAGGATCTGTGTATACGACGTTGCAAAAGTACGAAATATATTCTGAATACGCAAGGTTTTAACCATAAATATGTCCTTGTCCGCAAGGATGGATAACGAGTCGGGGAAGGGGTAGACGCACGTTCGCGGGGCGTGACCGCCTATTTCTTTTTCGATGATACGCGTTTTCTCGCGGATTATTCGTAACTTCGCGCCAGATTCTTTAGATGGAGAAACCTGGCATATGAGAAAATTCCCGTTCAATATAAGAGAGGACAAAGGAGTATCCGCTCTCAAGAAGTGGAGAAACTTTAAGGTCACCAAGCGGCAGTATACCTTGGGGTTTCTCTCTTGCGTGGCGCTATTGGCGTTGGTGAGGTGCGTCTTCCCTGGCGTGGCAGAGCCTAAGGAGGAGAAGGTCGCCGTTGTGGATAGCCTGGGAGTAGACTCGCTGGCCGTGTTGGCCCATGCCCCGTTGCCCATGAGCACCGCCCAAGCGGACGGGAAGTCCCGTTTCTTCAACGCTGATGGTACAGTGGCCAGGCATCGTATTTGGAGCGTGCCCCACTTTGGGAATACTTTTCCCGACCAAAACGACGTGCAACTGCTGGCGGCCAGTAGGTGGGGCGTGGAGCCCGTGAAGGATAGGGCCGAGGCGGAACATCGCATGTCGGAGTTGGTGTATATAGAGAGTAATCCTTTTTTCCACGTGGATAAGCTGACTAGCAGTATCCCTTACCTCGTGCCCCGTGCCTCGGTGCTGTTGCAAGACATAGGCCGTGCCTTTTTCGACTCGCTCCAGATCAAGGGCGTGCCCCTCCACCAAGTGATTGTGACCAGCGTGTTGCGCAGCAAGGACGATGTGGCCAAGTTGCAGGGTCGTAACCTTAACGCCAAGGAAAACAGCTGCCACCTCTATGGCACTACCTTTGACATCTGTTACAATCGTTACAAGACAGTGGAACCGCCAGGCGAGAAGCGTCGTGAGGTGCGCAACGATACCTTGAAGTGGATACTCAGCGAAGTGTTGCAAGACTTCCGTGAGCAGCGGCGTTGCTATGTCAAGTACGAGGTGAAACAAGGTTGCTTCCACATCACGGTCAACTAACGGTGCGGAGACCCGTCGCCAGCCAGCGGAGCAAGCTGTAGAAGAGAAACTGTAAATGAATATAAGTCTTTGATATATAGCGGTTTGCTCTTTTACCAGAAAAGAAAAAGAAGAGACAGGTTGAAGCCGCTTGTAAAAACAACTTGTTTTGATAAGCAAAACAACTTGTTTAGATGAGCGATTTAACTTGTTTTGATGGGCAAAACAAGTTGTTTCCTAACTTCACATGGCAGGATGAGGGTATTGCTTTTTTGTTCATTTCGACAGGACGATGGATAAAAAAGCGTAAATTATTGTCTTGGTGCGCTTTTTTCCACTGAAAAGTTTGCGGGATTGAAAGTTAATTCTTATATTTGCGGAGAGTTTTTAGCAAATCACAATAAGGATTATTCCGTTGTGTAAACATTAGGTACCCGTCAACCTTCAATGGCGGGATTTTTGTTTTCTTTATTTTGTGCGTTTTATGAAAAAAATTGTTGCTGTTTTGTCGCTCTTTGTTCCGTTGCTTGCCCAATGGGCCTTAGCTCAATCCCTTTTGCCTAACGAGAAAAACAGGGTGATAGTCACGACCGATTTAGGCGGGGCGGATCCTGACGACATACAGTCGATGATACATTTGCTGGTTTGCTCAAATGTCTATGATATTGAAGGCTTGATAAGTTCTCAAGCATGGGTGACTGACCCTGATAGGACAGGGAAGGTAAGAGAGGTTGTAGAGTGTTTTGGCGAGGTCTTGCCCAGGCTGAAAAAACACGATCCAGGTTATCCCGATTTAGATTATCTGCGTTCCATTGTCAAGCGGGGGCAAGCCGTTTCCAATATGGACGGAGTGGGAGAGGGGAAAGATTCTCCTGGCTCGGAGTTGATTATAGCGGCGGTGGACAAGAAAGGAGATAATCGCCCCGTTTGGTTGACTGCATGGGGCGGTATGAACACCATTGCCCAGGCCATTTGGAAAGTGAAGCATACCCGTAGCGAAAGTGAGCTCAAGCGGTTCTTGGGTAAAATCCGTATTTATGACATTTTGGGACAAGATGACGCTGGAGCGTGGATAGCGCATAATTTTCCCGACATCCTGTATATCCGCAATAAACACGTGTATGGTTGGCCGCCTTCAGATGAGTGGATAAAAGGTCACATCCAGTGCCATGGCTCTCTTGGGAAGGTTTATCCGAATAGGATCTGGACCACAGAGGGAGATTCTCCCGCATTTCTCTATCTGTATGCCAATGGCCTTAACGTGCCGGACAGCGTGGATTATGGAGGTTGGGGCGGCCGTTTCTCGAAAGAGAAACAGAGTGGTTTGAGAGGCATGGACTTTATTGAAAAGAGCGGAAAAGACGAAACGCAGTATGACCCTTATTATATGTACGTGAGCGCACCAGAGGGCGTGCAGGCCATCAATAAGTGGCAACGCCATATCTGGAACGACTTCGAGGCTCGCATGCGATGGGCGGCTACAGACAGATTTGAAGCCGCCAACCATCATCCCGTGGCCATCGTGAACGGGGAACGTTCCTTGCGATGCCTGTATGTTGATGCAAAAGCCGGCGAGACGTTGACTTTCGATGCCTCCCAGTCAGAGGATGTCGACAATGACAACTTATCATATAACTGGTCGGTGTACGCGGAGCCGAGTACTTATAAAGATAAGGTAGCGGTAAAGAGCGGGAAACTTCCTCTTTGCCATGTGGCTGTGCCGCATGACGCGTCGGGGAAGACCATCCACCTGATATTGGAAGTGACCGATGATGGCACGCCCAACTTAACCGCCTATAAGCGCATTGTCTTGCGGGTGAGATGATAAGGCAAGGTTTTGTTTTCAGCTCTTGCCTCGCGGTGCCTGGGTATACGCATAGGTATTGTGGGCAACGTGCATGGGAGAGGGGATGAAAGAGTGAATAAATCTTGACAAAGCCAGGGTGGTGCTGGAGGCGGCTTGGGCGCGAGGAAAAACGCAACTAGTTGCGATGGCCGATGAAACTAGTTTCGTGACCCTTCGCAACTAGTTTCGTTTCGCGCCGCCTGTACATGGGCTGCCTGGGGCTTCCGTTCCCGGAAGAGCGTGGAAGTAGGATTTCTTGACATTCTCCCGGGTATCCCACGCCGGGAAATGCCCCGTGCGTCACTTGTCGCCACCTTGGCGATCTCCTGCTACCCCATGATATTTCCACTGAGCCGTTTATTTTTCTCAAGTGGCGCTTTTTAGCGCTTTGCCTACTTTTGTGATGTTTAAACTATATTCCCGTGCGGGAATATAGTTTTATCAAGTGAATTAGAGTCGAGTTATAACTATCTAAAGCCAGTATAGTTTATGGAGGGAAAACCCTCAACCTGCTTATTCCGAACGTTCATCTTCCTTTTTGTCTTCCTGGTTATCGGTGTCTATCACCCCATACATGGTCTCCAGGTTGGAGCAGGGCAGGCTGCGGTAGATGGCTGATTTGAAGGAGATGATGGTCTCCGTGCGGCTCAGCCCCAGTGGTTGCAGCTTGTCGTGGATGATTTCCAGGAGATGATGGTTGTTATGGGCGTATATCTTGACGAAGAGATCCATACCGCCCGTGGTGTAGTGGCACTCTACCACCTCTGGTATTTGCTTGAGTTTTTCCACTACGTCTTCGAAGTTCTCTGGTTGTTTCAGGTAGAGCCCGATAAAAGCGCAGGTCTCGTAGCCTACTCGCTCTGGGTCTATGATGAATTGCGAACCCTTGATGACCCCCATGCGTATGAGTTTGGAGACATGTTGGTGTACCGCGGCGCCGCTCACCTTGCAGAGTCGGGCCACTTCCAGAAAAGGAATGCGTGCGTCTTGCGAGACCAGTTTCAGGATTTCTAAGTCTAGTTTGTCTAAGTTTAAGCGTACCATTTTATTACAATTTGCTACAAAGATAGCATTTATTTTTCGCATTCCAAACTAAAATGGCAATTTTATGGCAATATAATCACCTGTGGCATTCTCCCACCCTGGGGATATCATGCCAAACGGGATTTATTGTTCCGCGGGTTTTTGCGAGGCGGAATAGCTTATCTTGAGGGCGTTGGCTTGACGAAGGGCTTGCTTTACCTCTTGCACGACAGACATTTTGGTGTGCAGGTCGCCTTTTAGCGAGACGATCATGCGTTCGCGGTCTTCGGGTGCCATGCGTGCTCGTTCGTCCGCCAGGTATCGAGCCAGTTCTTGGGGCGTTACATACTTGTCATTGTATTGTATGCGAGTGCCCTTGCCCATGGCGGATGCCATGTCGGCGGACGGCTCCCCGATGTAGACGTGCGATATGGTCGATTTCTTGGTGAGGCGGGTGAGCTGCGTGCCCTGCGGCACCTGGTATCTCACCTTGAGTGTCTCTTGCCGCATGTGGGTCACTATCATGAAGAAGAAAAGCACGGAGAATATCAGGTCTGGCAGTGAGGCGGTGTTCAGTCCTGGCACTTCCCGATTGCGGCGACGTGCGAAGAAGCTCATGGGTTGCCTCCTTCCTTTATGCCAGAGGGATTGTTTTCCTCTGTCGTGTGGTCTTGTTCCGCCACCCTCTGGGGTGTAAGTTCCCTGATGGTGGCCTGTTGCTCGGCAGATAGGCGGGCGTAGGGCTTGCCCGTCTTTTGCCGAGATACCTCCTCGCGCCACTGGGCATATCCTTTGACCAACTGGTCCTGCACTTGGAAATAGGTGTCGTAATTGGCTTCCGGGTCGCAACTCAGCCATACCACGTGGTTTTTCCCCGCCTTTCGGGCGAGCGGCAATAGCTTGTCGGGTATTTCCTCGGGGGTGATAGGCTGTCCGTCAGCGGTCAGTTGGCCTTGGCTGTTGATTTCCAGCCGCAGCAGGTTTCGCTTTTCTATCAGTTCTTCTTTTGCCACGGTTTCCTTTGGCTCCATGGGCGGCAACTGGCGAAGCAGTCCTTTGTCAGGATCCATGGACGTGGTGACCAGGAAAAATATCAAGAGCATGAAAGAGATGTCTGCCGTGGACGTGGTGTTCAGCCCAGGCACTTCATGCCGTTTGCGGCGTATCATCATGGTTTGCCTCCTTTCCTGTTTTTGCGGATGTAGCGAGTGGCTCCGAACACCATCGCTCCCACGGCGGCTGCCAACAACGCCAGTGATGTATAGACGAACATGTCGGCCACTCTCAGCCAAAGCGGGTCTTCGTAGTCTTCGCCATTGATAAGCATGGGAGCGGTGGAGCCTATGGCGAAGGTCAGGCCCAGGCAAAGGATTACCACCAGCCATACTATGAGTGACAGTCGGCGATGGGCGATGCCATTCCTTTCCGCCTTGCGGGGGGATAGCTTGTGGCTATGGATGGTGGAAACCACCGCCAGGACCAGGGAGAGGAACAGGGTGATCCAGCCTAGCCAGAGGAGCAGGTCGGTGAAAAGCGGGGCGTTCATGTCGGGATCCTGCTCGTAAGGGATGTTGAATCCCACCAGGGCGAAGAGGGCATAAGCCACCACGGTGACACCTATCAAGGCGTAGAGCACACGGTGGGAAATCCGTTCCGTAGACCAATGACGCTGTGGTCTCATCGTTTCTCCTGGTATTTTGAGATCACGTCGAGCAGCGTGATGGCAGATTCCTCCATCTGGCTCGTCAGGTGGTCTATCTTGGACAATATATAGTTATAGAACACCTGCAGTATCAAGGCCACGATGATACCGAAGATGGTGGTGATAAGCGCCACTTTCATGCCCGATGCCACGATGGTGGGGCTGATGTCGCCCGCTTGCTGTATTTGGTCAAAGGCCATCACCATGCCGATTACCGTGCCCAGGAAGCCCAGTGAGGGAGCCATGGCGATGAAGAGTGTTATCCAGCTGCAGCCTTTTTCCAGGTTGGCCGCCTCCACGGTGCCATACCCCGCGATGGTGCGCTCCACGTCTTCCAGTCTTTCGTCTTTGCGTTCCAGTCCCTGGTAGCAGATGGCGGCCACGGGCCCCCTGCTTTCCAGGCAGAGTCGCTTGGCTCCTTCCACGTCTCCTTCAGCCACCTTGTCGCTTACGTCGCTCATTAATTGCTTGGCGTTGATTTCCGACAGACTCAGGTAGATGATGCGTTCTATGCAGAAAGCCAGTCCGATGACCAGCGCCAGGGCCACGAGCGACATAAATCCCGCGTTGCCCTCTATGAATTTCTGTTTCAGTTCCTGGTGGATGCCTTCGGCCTGCGCTTGCGTGGCCAGCGTGGTGAGAGCCAGGGTCATAATGGTCAATGTTTTCCTCATGTTGTCTCTTGTTTGCCTATTTCGGGAATGGTTTGTCTCTTACGCCGCGAATATACGCAAAACATTTTAAATGCCCAAGCTGAGGCGGGAAAATATTGACGATAGAGTACCTTCCGCGTTTATCGGCGGAAGGCACCTCTACTTACGCGATTGCCATTACGCTTGATTTCTCTTTTGGCTTTACTCGCCAAAGGTGGTGAACTTCACGTTGTTTAGCGTTATCTTGCAAGCGGGGTCTATGTCTTTGGCGGTTTTGTTGTAGAAGATAAGGGAATTGCCGACGGTGATGTCGTGCACCATTCCTTCAGCTCCGTGAGCCGCGATGCCCGTCTCGCACCCATTCACCACGATGTCGCTGATATGGATATCCTGGAACTCGGGAGCGTATTCCTGGGTGGCGGCGGCCTGTTGCTTCTTGGCACCCACGTGGTTGTCGAAGTAAGTGGTCTCGAAGACGATGGCCTCGTCCTTGATGTCCGTCATGTAGATATGGTCTATGAAAAGCTTCTCGGTCTTGCCGCCTCTCTTCACGGCGCTCTTGAAGCGCAATCCCGTATCTGTGCCGCAGAACTTGTTGTCGCGCACCACCACGTTCTTCACGCCGCCAGAGAACTCGCTGCCTATCACGAAGCCTCCATGGGCGTGGTAGACGGTGTTGTTCTGGATGTTGATGTTCTCGCAAGGGCCATATTCCACGCCCTTGGCTCCCGCTCCTGCTTTCATGCAGATGCCGTCGTCTCCAGCGTCCACTACGTTATTGACGATAAGCACGTTCTTGCAGCTGCTGATGTCTATGGCATCGCCATTTTGCGCGTTCCAGGGACACTTCACCGTGATGCCGTCAATGATGACGTTATCGCAGCGGGTGGGTATCAAGTGGAATTTGGGAGAGTTGAGTAGTGTCACTCCTTGCACGAGCACGTTTTCGCAGTCGGTGAAGCGTATCATGTGGTTGCGGTATTTCTCTTGCGTCTCCTTGTCAGCGCAAATATTCTCGTAGTGGGTCAGGTCAAAAGGATACCACAGGTCTCCCTTCTCGGTCACGGTGCCGCCCATGCTCTTGAACACGTTCCACTCCGTGTCGCTCACCTTGTTCCGCTTCACGGGTCGCCACCATTCTCCGTTTCCGTCTATGGTTCCCTCGCCCGTGATGGAGACGTTCTTGCGCTTGCTCACGTTGATGAAGGGCGTGGCCTTGTCGTCCATCTTTCCGTCTTTCAGCTTGAGGAGGTCTTTCTTGTCGGGTGAGAACATCAGTATGGCGTTCTTTTCCAAGTGGAGGTCGATGTTGTCTTTCAGCGAGATGAGCCCCGTGCGCCATATTCCCGCGGGCACTATCAGGTGTCCGCCGCCCATTTTGCTGAGCTGGTTGATGGCCTTGCTGATGGCTTCGGTATTGAGGGTCACCCCGTCGCCCACGGCTCCGAAGTCGGCCAAGTTCACTTTGTTGTCGGGTATGGAGGGTAGGGTAGGCACGGGCATTTCCGTGGGTAGGTTCTCGTAATACTTGCCGTAGTCGGTTTGCGCCATGGACGTGAGCGCGCTTAGCAGCATGAAGGCTGTTATCAAGATTCTGTTCATAGTAGATGTGTAAATAGTTTATTCTTCGCGAATATAGACATTATTTATTGCCTTGGCAAACAAATGAGCAAAAATTAAGATAAAGGTGGTGAAAGAGTGTGAAAACAAAAAAGGCGGCCTCTTGCGAGGACCGCCAATGAAAGGAGGAGTGGTACCTCTTGGAGTCGAACCAAGGACACACGGATTTTCAGTCCGATGCTCTACCACCTGAGCTAAGGTACCATTGTTTCTCGTTTGCGGGTGCAAAGGTACGAATTATTATTCGTCCTCAAAAATATATGGCAAGGAATTTTCCGTGCGTTAATGTTTATTAACAAACAAGGGCGTTTTCGAAAAGTCAGTACTACTGCTTTTCGTTTTCAGTAGTACTGAAATCGGATATCAGTAGTACTGAAATCCCCAGGGCAGTAGTACTGGCTTTTTTAGCGAATCTCCATGGAATGCTTCGCGTGGGGTGTGCCACCATGGCGAGGCGGCTCAATGGGGAATGAAAAGCGAACAAGCGTTCAGTTCCGCCAATCGTTTTGCGGGTTTTTCAAGACAAGTTTTCTTGGAACGCGAAACAAGTTGTTTTGCATAGGAAAACAACTTGTTTTAATGGGCAAAACAAGTTGAATTGACAAGCAAAACAATTTGAATTGACAAGCAAAACAATTTGTTTCCAGGGTACGAACAGATTGTGTGTTTCAGCGCGTGGGCTAGTGGGCGGTGAGAGCCGGTTGATGGGTTTCCCAAGTATCATCTTGCCGCGCCCGCGAGCCATCATGAAAAATGAATAAAGGTTCCCTTGCCCAAGGGAACCTTTACCTTATTCTCGTGTATTCTGGCTCTTCACCATTTCCTTGATTTCATCGAGTAGGCTCTTGTATTGGTCTCTCTCTTGTTCCAGGAGATGGTTGGTGAGCTCGTGGTTGGCGATTTTCCTTTCCATTTCCAGTATTTTCTCGTCTGAGCGGAAAAGTCTCGCCGTGAGTTCTATTTCTTTGTCTGTCTCCATTTTCTTGGTCATGGAGTACAGTTTCCATACCTTAGCCATGTTGTCCTCCCAAGGTCTGCGGCAGGCATACAGCTCGTGGTAGCCGTGGTAGAGGGACATCACCTGGTTGGCGAACGTGTCGCGCGAGGAGATGGAAAGCTCGAAGCCTTGGCCCAGGTTGCCGTCGGTCACGCATCCATTCCCGTCGACATAGTCTACTTTATACCAAGAATACCAATTGGTGACTGCCAGTTGCTTTTTCTGGTGTATCAGGACGCATTTGGAGGCCTGTTCGAGTATGCTCGGTATCTTGGAGCAGAGTACGTCGTCCTTTTCCGTGATGGCCACGAACAGGGTGTCCACATAGCGTTCACGCTCATTGTCCAGCGAGTTTTGGTATTTCTGGACGCAGAGGCTCGCCAATTTCTTGAAATCCATATTGCCCATGGTGCTGTTTGTGGATTACTTGTTTTTCTCAATGTACTGTTCCGCTCGGGTGTCTCCCAGTTCCTTGGCTTTCTCCAGGTTCTTGAGTCCTTCCTCCTTCATACCTTTCTCTATCTGCGCCAATCCCAGCAGCAGGTAGCCATCGGCGTATTCGGGAGCCAGCTCTATGCACTTGGTGGCCGCGCTGATGGCCTCGTCATAGCGTTTCACCCGTAAGTCAAGCGAAGCCCACTCCGCGAAGTAGGTAGGTTCCTTGGGATTGAGGAAGCAGGCGCGGGCGATATCGAAGAGAGCCTGTTGCCATTGGCGCACTTGCGTCTCGCACTTATAGCGCAAATAGAAGAACACGGGGTCGGTAGTGGCCGTGAGGGTGTCGTAGGCGTTGTAGTCCTTGAGGGCCTCGCGGTATTCGCCTTTGTCGTGCAGGTATTGCGCGCGGGCTAGAATATAGGGCGCTTCCCCTGTGCCCATGCGCTTGCCCACGTTGACGGCACTGTCCAGCAAGACCCTGATTTCAGTGTCGGGCGCGTTCAAGCGGATTTTGCTTTGCGCGGCCTCATAGTAAAGCTCGGCGTTGGAGATGGACGATTTGGTGAGTGCCATGAAGATGTCGTAAGCCTCTTGGTATTTGCCTTGGGCGAAGATGATTTGCGCCTCCTGGTGCTGGTATATGGGTTGCGGGTTGATTCCGTAGGCGGTTTTCGCCTCTTCCAGGGCCTTGTCCAGTGTCCATGGCTCGTAGGGCTTGTCTGACTTGTATATGTTTTTCTGGTAAATCAAGTTGGCGTAGTCGCTGTGGGCCTCGTCCTTGGCCCTGCTTTGCTTGATGGCGGCTTCCATGGTCTTGCTGGCCTCGTCGAACAGGTCTTGCCCCATTTGTATCAAGCCCAGTTCCTGGTATCCGAAAGAGGACGTGGGAAACTTCTCCAGGAACTCGTCCACGTAGGCTCTGTAGGTGTCTTCTTTCACCGAGCCTTTCTTGAGCGTCATCATGGTGATGGCTTCCTCTTCGTTGTCGGGCAGAGCCGTGCGCACGCCCGTCTCTTGCAACGAGGCGTCGAGTGACGAAAGTCCGCTGACAGAGAGTTGCTTGACATAGGCGCCATCCACGGCCGTGGTGTGGCTGTCGCTCTTGTGCATGATGCCCACCACTTGTCCGTTGCCGTTGACGACCGGGCAGCCCACGGCGTTGTCTGGCACTTCTCCGTCAAGGATGTAGTAATTATAGCTGTTGTGGAACCGCTCCACGGAGGAAAGCGTGAGTTGGAGCGGCTGGGGATTGTTGATGGAGTAGGGCATTAACCATACTTTCGCTCCCTGTTTCTCCGCCGCGGTGGCCAACGGAGCCGCCTTGGTGGAGGCCTTTACCCTGAGTTTGGCCACGTCGTATAGTTCGTCGGCTCCCAGCAGGGCATCCACTTCCATGGAATTACCGTCAGCGTCTACCACCGTGGCTCTTTCCGCGCCCACGAAAACCTTGAAGGGGCAGATTCCCGTGCCCTTCTCGTCGATGAAAACGCCTTGGGTGGAGGCCACTATACTGCCTTTCTCGTCGAAAGAGGTAAGGGAGAACGTGCTTTTCGCGACCTGTTTCACCCTGGCGGGTTGAGCCGCCATGGTGACGCTCACCAGGAGCATCGTCAAGATATGTACTGTTTTCTTCATGTTTTTTCTTATATATAATATAGGTGTCAATTTTCTGTTTTCAGGAGTGTGCGTGCATTGGCCAGCGCGGCCTCTGTCACGTCGCTGCCGCTCAGCATGCCCGCGATCTCGGCCACTCTCTCCTCGGGCGTGAGTTCTTTCATCACGCTCACCGTTCCTCGGGCGGTTTCCTGCTTGGCAACCTTGTAGTGGTGGCTGCCCAAGGCCGCTATCTGTGGCAGGTGGGTGATGGAAATCACTTGCCTGTTGGCCGCTCCCATCTCTCGCATGATGTGGGCCATGCGTTCGGCTATGCTGCCGCTTACCCCCGTGTCTATCTCGTCGAAGATGATGGTGGGCAACTTGATGGTTCCGCTTATCATGGCTTTGAGCGAGAGCATTACGCGGGCAATCTCTCCACCCGACGCTATTTGGCTGACGGGCATGGCAGGCGTACCTGTGTTGGCGCTGAAAAGGAATGATATCTTGTCCTTTCCGTCCACGCTCAGCGGCTTTTGTTCCATCTTTACCTCAAACCTGACACGGGGCATGCCAAGGGGTATGAGCCTTTGGCGCATTTCCTCGGCTACTTTCTGGGCAGCCTGTTGACGTGTTTCGGTCAGCAGTTGGGCTTTCTCCTCGCAATCCTGCCGCAGCTTTTCCACTTCAGCCGCCAACATGGCGATGTTTTCCTCTCCGTGTTCCAACTGGTCTAGTTGCCGGGCCAGGTTGTCCCTGAGGGCTATCAATTGCTCCTCGTCTTCCACGTGGTATTTCCGTTGCAGGGCGTAGAGGGTATCCAGCCTGGCGTTGAGTTTCTCCAGAAGAGCGGGGTCGAAGTCCACTCGTTCCATTTTCTGGCTTAAGTCATCGGCGATGTCTTTCAGTTCGATGTCGCAGGAGTCCAGTCTTTCCAGGAGGGATTGCGCTTGTGGGTATACTTGCCCGATGGATTGCAATTGGCGGGAGGCTTCACGCAACGAGGCAATCGCTCCGCCTTCATCGCCATTGAGGGCGTTGCAGGCGGTATAGAGTGCCGACTTGATGTCCTCGGCGTGGGTCATGGCCTGTGTCTCTTGCTCCACTTGCGCTTGTTCGCCCGCTTGCAGTTGGGCTTGTTCCAGTTCGTTATACTGATAGCGCAGGTAGTCCTCGTTGTCTTGCTGGCGTTGCGCTTCCTCTTTCGCGGCACGCAGTTCTCTCTCTTTCCGCTGGTAGGCGAGGAAGGCTTGGGCGTAGTCTTTTGACAAATGCTTGTCTCCGGCTATGATGTCCACCACTTGCAGTTGGAAATCCTCTTTCTGCAGCAGCAGATTCTGATGTTGCGAATGGATATCCACCAGTGTCTCGCCAAGTTCCCGCATGGTGGCCAGCGGCACGGGGGTATCGTTGACGAAGGCACGGCTCTTTCCCGCTGACGTAAGTTCCCTGCGGATGATAGTGTCGGCAGGGCAATAGTCTATGTCGTGGTTGAGGAAGAATTCTTCCAGCTCATAGCGCGAGAGGTCAAACTGGGCTTCTATCACGCAGCGGTCACAGCCTGGCTTGATGGCTTTGGAGTCTGCCCTGTTGCCTAGCAGCAGCCCGATCGCTCCCAAGATGATGCTCTTTCCCGCCCCAGTCTCTCCCGTGATGACCGAGAAACCCTCGTGCAAGGAGATGTCGAGCAGGTCGATGAGCGTATAGTTTTTTATGTATAGATGTGTCAGCATTGTTATTGTCGAAGTTTAGACCATGCGTTTTCTTGCGAGGGATTGATGCTTGAGAGCAACTCGTAAATCTTCTCTTTCTCTTTCGCGGTGCCTTTCCCTTGATAGATATTGGCCAATTCGTCCCTCTTGTAGTCTGTCCATATCTGCGGCCACATGCTCAAAGGCTTGTTCTCCCTGGCCTGTCTCAGCTGCGTATCCAGTGCTTGGGTGATTTCCGTTCTTCCTCTTTCCACCTGGTTGGCCATTTCGTCCAGCCCTTTGCGGTAATAGTCATACTGCAACTGCCGCAGGGGTTGCAAGCCCCCGTCCAGGTAATCGTTGATGATGGCATAGCGATTGCGGTCGTCCTCGAAAGCCTTCCATCCTGGCACGTCCAGGTTTTGGGCGTTGTTGGCCACGTTGAGGCAGCGTTGCAGTACGTCGGTTCCACCCATGGGGGCGAAGGTGTCCAGGTTGATGCCTATGATGAGATAGGCATAGTAGGCCATCAGCGCGGTCAGTGAATTGTCTATGTATTCATCCGAATAGTTGAGCTGGTCAAACTGGGCATATTGGAAGGTGAAATCGTTGTCGGTATTGCTGTAAATGGTGGTGGAGTAGGCGGAATTGTATACGGGTCGGTTGGCCTGTATGATGGCCTTGCAGGTGAAAAGGTTGTTGTCTCTGTCGTAAGTGCTCACGGTGATGTTGAAACTGCATGGTATGCGCTCGTTCTTGGCGAATTGCAAGTTTGTCCATTGGCGTTCGTTGACAAATTGTTCCAAATTGCGCTGTAGGTCGTCAAACACCGATTTGTCCGTGCCCTGCACCTGGGCATAGTTGATGTTCACCTTGGCTTGCAGCTCCTGGGCCGTCAAGAGGTTACAATATAGACACAAGCTCATTGACAATGTCACGAGCCACTTCACTCTTTGGTTTTTTGCCATATTCTTTCTTGCCTTGTGGAGAGACAATGATTATCTGGTTGTCGTCCGTGCGGAATGTGGTGCCTTTGTTGCGGGTGGAGTTGAGCACCACGAAATCAGCGTTTTTCTTCTTCAGCTTGCTTTCAGCGTTTGACTCTTCATGGTCTGTCTCCAGCGCGAATGCCACCAATCGTTGCTCCTCCCGCTTCATCTTCCCTAGCGAGGCGGCGATGTCTTGCGTGGGTTCCAATTGCAGCCGCAGCCCATCTTCTCCCCTTTTTATCTTGCGGTCAGCGGTCATGGCTGGCTTGAAATCGGCCACGGCGGCGCAGAGAATGGCGGCGTCTTGCAAGGGAAAGGCCTCTATCGAGGCGTTATACATCTCTTGGCAACTTTCCACGTTTACGCGATGTATGCCGCTTGAGCAACTTAACGCGACGGGACCGGCTATCAGTGTGACTTCCGCCCCTCGCTTGGCGCATTCTTCCGCCAAGGCGAAGCCCATCTTCCCCGAAGAATAATTGCCAATAAAGCGTACGGGGTCTATTTTCTCGTAGGTTGGTCCTGCGGTGATCAGTATCTTTTTGCCTTTCAAGTCTTGTTGTGCCTGGAAGAAGTCTTCCAATGCCTGGATGATCTTCTCGGGTTCTTCCATCCGGCCTTTGCCCTCCAGCCCGCTGGCCAAGAAACCGCAACCAGGCTCTATCACGTGATTGCCATATCCAATCAAGGTGCGAAGGTTTTCTTGCGTGGCGGGATGGTTATACATATCCAAGTCCATAGCGGGGGCTATGAACACGGGGGCTTTCATGGAAAGATAGGTGGTGATGAGCATGTTGTCGGCTATACCATGCGCCATCTTTCCCAGCGTTGAGGCTGTGCAAGGCGCGATTAGCATGGCGTCTGCCCATAGTCCCAAGTCCACATGGGAGTGCCAAGAGCCGTCCCTTTGTGAGAAGAACTCGCTGATGACGGGCTTATGGGTGAGGGCGGAGAGCGTAACTGGCGTGATGAACTCTTTGCCAGCGGGCGTAATGACCACTTGCACCTCGGCTCCGCGCTTGACAAGCCCCCTGATGATAAGGCATGCCTTATAAGCGGCTATGGAGCCTGTGATTCCCAGTACAATCTTTTTTCCCGCTATCATTTCTTTCCCATGTCACGCAGGCGGATTCTTGTCAATACCTGCTTGGTGTTATACGTGAAGTCGCTGTTCAGTATCCAATTGAAATAACCTGGGTCTTTGCGCAGCACCTCGCTTACGGGCATGTCCTTGTATTTACCGAAATTGAACACTTCCTGCTTGAGGGGATTGCCGCTGTCATCAAGCGATACGTTGCCCGAGGCATCTTTTAGTGGACGCCATACGACGCGGCCCGCGAAATCCACGTTATCGTTTTGCACGGAAAGACGTGCCAGCTCATCCATGTCATTGTGTATTACGCGATCTGGCTCTTCTTGCATGCCAGGAGCGTATTTATCCAGTTGTCCTTGCAGTACCCTGTAAGTGGCTTCGGTGTCCTGGTCGGCTCTATGGGCTTGGAAATCATCTTCCATCTTCCTGCCGCAATAATATTTGTAGGCGGCGGCTAAGTTACGCTTCTCCATTTTGAAGAATATAGTCTGCGCGTCTATCAATCGGCAGCGAGAGAAGTCGAAGTCGATGCCAGCCCGTAGGAATTCCTCCGCCAATAAAGGTATGTCAAAGTGATTGGAATTGTATCCCGCGAAATCGCAACCTGTGAAAGTTTTCGCCAAGTCTGTGGCTACTTGCTTGAAGGTGGGCGCGTCTTTCACGTCGTCATTGGTGATGCCGGTCAGTTTCTCCACTTCGGCGGGGATGGGCTTCCCGGGGTTTATCAATAAGTTCTTGCGCTCTTCCTTTCCGTCAGGATAAGCCTTGATATAAGAAAGTTGTATGATACGGTCATTGACGAGATCCAGCCCCGTGCTTTCCAAGTCAAAGACTACCAGCGGCTTAGTTAAGTTGAGTCTCATCTTGCGTTAGTCGTTAAGCAACATGGGCATGATAAGCATCAGGATGTCCTCGTTTTCCGGTTGCTGTGCGGGAATGATGATGCCAGCGCGGCTGGGATCCGCCAGTTGCATGATAATCTGTTCGCCCTCCAGGTTGGCAAGTACTTCCTGCAACGTTCCTCCCTTGAAGCCGATGCTCATGGGGTGTCCCTGGTAGTCACAGGCGAGTTGCTCCTTGGCGGCGGTGGCGAATTGAATGTCTTCAGAGGATAATTCAATCCTTCCTTGTTCCAGGTGGAATCTTATCAGCTGGCTGCTCTCGTCGGCAAAAGGCAACACGCGTCTCAGGGCACTGGCGAGGGAGGCTCTGTCGATGGTGGCGCTATTGGGATTGTTCTCTGGGATGACGGAGTTATAGTTGGGATAGCGGCCTTCTATGAGGCGGCAACTCAGTTGCCCTCCTTCGTATTTCAACTCCGCTCCACGGTCATCAAAGCGTACTTCCACATCACCACCATCCTTGTCCAGCGTGTTGCGTAACAACATGGCGGGTTTCTTGGGCATGATGAATGCCGTAGGCACCTCACTCTTTATGGTGAAGTCTTGGCAGCGTACCAGTTTGTGTCCGTCACTGGCAACCATGGTGAGAGAATCGGGCGTGAAGTCAAAGTATATACCATTCATCACGGGGCGCAATTCATCATTGGCGGTGGCGAAAAGAGAACGGTTGATATTGTCTATCAGTATCTGGGAAGAAAGGGTGATGGTGGAGGCGGCGTCGCTCACGTGTTGTGGGCGTGGGTATTCGTCAGCTCTTTGGGCGGTGAAGTTATACATTCCATTTTGGTAATTAACCTTCATGGCCATGGTGTCCATGTCTACCTCGAAATTCAGGGGTTGCTCTGGCAATTCCTTCATGGCATCCAGCATGGTGCGATGGGGAAGGGTGAACTCTCCCTCTCCGTCCCACTCGGTCAATTCCACGATGGCTTGCATCATATTACTGCTGTCGCTAGCGGTTATGGTCAGTTGATTGTTGCTTACTTGGAAGAGAAAGCAGTCCAGTATGGGCAATGAGTTCTTGCCTGCGATGACTTTGGAAAGCGTGTTAAGCCGGCTGCTCACGGCCGAGCTGGAAACGGTAAATTTCATGTTTATGTATTGTTTAGATATGGTTGATGTGTTTATGGCCACAAAAATACGAAAATAATTTCGCATCAACAAAAAAAGAGTAAAACTTTCGTTTTTTTGAGACTAATTTATTACTTTCGCAAAGTATTTTGAAAGTTTAAACAAAGACCCATGGAATTACAAGGAAAAATCATCGTCGTTTTGCCTGAAAGAAGCGGCGTCTCTCAAAGAGGAGAGTGGAAGGCCCAGACGTTTGTTATAGAGACCCATGACCAATATCCCAAGCAAATGGCGTTTGACGTGTTTGGAGCAGATCGCCTCGCGCAGTTCAATATCAAGTTGGGTGATGAGGTGAGCGTGTCTTTCGACATCAGTGCCCATGAATATCAAGGAAGGTGGTACAACAGTGTGCGTGCGTGGAACGTGGTCCATGTAGACCCTGCCGCGGCGCAGGCTGCCGCATATGGCGCACAACCTGGAGCAATGCCCTTCCCGCCGCAATCTCCCGCTGCTTATGGAGCTGCTCCAGCGCAGTCTCCCGTTCAGCCAGCCGCTCCTGTTGCTCCCGCTCCTTCCCAGGAAGACAGCGCGGACGATTTGCCTTTCTAAAAAACATCGCGGGCTTCCATCACCAGAATGGAAGCCCGGATTGTTATGAGTGCTGTTGTTGCTTGGTTTCTTGTTCTTCTTGCATGTCAATGTATTCGTTGTTCTTGTCATAGAACTCGTATTGCAAGAAGGCCAGTTTCTGTGAGGGTATCACCCTGATGCCAAATCCGTACTTGATCTGCCACTTCCGGTGGAGCGAGATGAACCCCTTGTTGATATAAGCCGCTACGTAAGGATTGACGTAGAGGTCAAATCTTTTAATGCCTATCTTGTTGACCAAACGGTCTATCTTCCTTTCCAGTTGGTCTGTAAACAGGATGCTTGATTTTATTTTTCCGCTGCCGAAGCAAGTGGGACAAGTCTCGTCCACGTTCACGTCCATGGCGGGCCTTACTCTTTGTCGCGTGATTTGCATCAAGCCAAATTTGCTTAAGGGGAGTATATTGTGCTTGGCGCGGTCTTTCTGCATGTTCTTGCACATACGTTCGTAGAGCATTTGCCTGTCCTCTGCCAGGCTCATGTCTATGAAGTCTACCACGATGATGCCGCCCATGTCCCTTAGTCTCAATTGCCTTGCCAACTCGTCGGCTGCGCCCAGGTTCACGTCTAACGCGTTGGCTTCCTGTCCGTTCACCCTCGTTCTGTTGCCGCTGTTCACGTCAACTACATGTAGAGCTTCTGTGTGTTCAATGATGAGGTAAGCGCCATGCTTGTAGTTCACGGTGCGTCCGAAAGAGGCCTTGATTTGTTTCGTGACGTTGAAGTTGTCGAAGATGGGAACCTTGCCAGTGTACAATTTCACGACACCGACCCTTTCGGGAGCTATGAGCGATATATAGTGCTTTACTTCCTCTTTCACCTCTTCGTTGTTGATATAGACATTCTCGTAAGTGGGGTTGAAGAGGTCTCTGATCATGGCTACGGCTCTTCCCGTTTCCTCAAAAACGGTCTTGGGTAAAGCCTGTGCCTTTTGTGTTTTTTCCAGCGTAGACACCCAGCGTTGGGTAAGCACCTTCAATTCGGCATCCAGTTCCGCCACTCTTTTTCCTTCCGCCACGGTGCGCACTATCACGCCGCAGTTCTCGGGCTTTATGCTCTGTATGAGGTGCTTAAGCCTCGCCCTCTCCTCTCCGCTCTTGATTTTAGAGGATACGGACACCTTGGTGCCGAAAGGTATGAGCACCAAAAACCGTCCGGCGAAAGAGAGCTCTCCCGTCAGTCTTGGTCCTTTGGTGGATATAGGCTCCTTTACGATTTGCACCAGCACTTCTTGGCCAGGCTTCAAAACATTCTGTACGCTGCCTTCTTTGTCCAAGTCAGGCAGTTTGCTGGCTTTGGTGAATGGATAGAGTTTCTTGCGGTCGCTTAGTACCTGCTTCAGGTATTTTTGGTAAGAAGGGAAGTGGCTGCCCAGGTCTTGGTAGTGTAAGAAAGCATCCCGCTCAAATCCCACATCCACGAAACAGGCGTTTAGGCCTGGCATGAGTTTTTTTACCTTCGCGATGTAGATGTTGCCCACGCTGAACGAAGCTTCCCGGGCCTCATTCTGGTACTCCACCAGTTGCTTGTCTTCTAGCAGCGCGATGGAGATGTTTTTCTGCTGGACATCGATGATGAGTTCGCTAGTCATTGCTTACTTTCCTTTCTTATTCGAAAAAAGGGCATGCCAACACTTTTTCCCAGTTGACATACCCCCTCTCAATTTTTTCTTAGACGGCGCGAGCCAGCAATAAGCTTACTTGCTCTTGTGTCTGTTCTTACGTAATCTCTTCTTACGCTTGTGGGTGGCCATCTTGTGGCCCTTCTTCTTCTTTCCGTTAGGCATAGTCTTAAATTTTAATCTGTTATTGTATTATCTAATTTGATGTCTTCTAAAGAAGCGTTTCCGCTTGAGGATTGGTTATTCCGCTTGCGCGGGAATTTCCTCCAAGGTTTCCTCCCTTACTTTTTCCATGAATTCCTTTGCTGGCTTGAAGTAAGGCCTGTCATGCGCTCCCAGCACCAAGGTGGTGTTCTTGGAGATGTTTCTGGCGGTCTTTACGGCTCTGTGTTTCAGCATGAAGCTGCCGAAGCCCCTCAAGTGTACGCTCTCCCTCCTTTCCAGCAGGCTGCTCTTGACGCATGTCATGAATGATTCAACCACTGCGCTCACTTCCGTTTTTGTTAAGCCGGTGGCTTCACAAATTTCCTTGATGAGGTCTGCTTTTGTCATGTCTCTCTGCTAGTTTTTGGATTCGTATATTGAATTTCGGTGTGCAAAGGTACAAAATTTTATCGAATAAAGAAAAAGTTCACTTGTTTTTTTCAAAAAATATCACGCTAAGTATTTGTAAATTAGGTTTTTATTGTGTATTTTCGCGCTATGGACTTTTATTTCACGCAAATGCCCGATAGGCTTTTCCGTTCCGAGATGCCAATGAGAAGTTGTGCGATAGACTTCTCGCTTTCCATGTTCCCGTTGCGCATATTCTTGGTTCTCATTTGTTTATGGGCTTATGCCGCCCAGCTTCCCGCTCAACGGGAGTGGCAGGCCAGCGATGTGCCTATCCCTTATTTGCGAAATAGCGCCAGATATGTTTCTGACCCTGACGGATTGCTCAAGCCTGCCGAGCGAGATTCCGCGGATTACTATCTCGGACGGCTGGAACGGAGCAAGGGCGTGCAGTCCCTCTTTGTGGTTGTCAATAGGGTGAAAGATGGTGACGCTTTTCGCATGGCGCAAGACCTTGGTAACCGCCTTGGAGTGGGTGACAAGGAGACACGCAGGGGCTTGGTGGTAGTTATCGCCGTGAAGGATAAACGGTACTTCATCGCTCCAGGTATGGGCTTGGAATCGGAACTTACCGACGTGGATTGTGATGACATTGCCCAGGCTTGCGTGGTGCCATACATGCGGGAGGGGCAACCTGGAAAAGCGGTGTGGGCTACCGCACGTGCGCTATATAATAAGGTATCCACTGGCAAGACAGGCGTGAAGAGCGTCGATGAAGACGGCGACGCAGGAGACCTCGTGTTTGCCATTGTGCTCACGTTGCTTTTCTTCTCGATACCCATTTACATGCTTGTCCGCGCCATACTGGTGAAGTTGGGCGTGGTGAAGCCCTCGCCCAAAACTTTCCGTTCTCGCTCCCGCCACGACGATGATTGGTTTCCGCCCTTCATCTTCGGCGGAGGAGGATCGTTGGGACATGGGGGCGGTTTCTCGGGAGGTTCGTTTGGCGGCGGAAGCTTCGGCGGCGGCGGAGCGGGAGGCAGCTGGTAAAAAGATTAAACCATAAACAATAAATAGTATGAATGATTACAATCAGGGGTTTCAAAACCCCAATCCCCGCCGCAAGACTGGCGGAAAGACATGGCTTTGGGTGTTGCTTGCCGTTCTCGTGGTGCTCGTGTTCTGGGGTGTCTCGGGTTACAATGGCTTCGTCAAGAAGCAGGAAGTGGCCTATACGGAGCTTTCCAACGTGCAGACAGCTTATCAGCGCAGGGCCGACCTGTTGCCCCAATTGGCCAAGATAGTGAAATCATACGCCGCCCACGAGCGGGAGACTTTCACGCAGGTAACGCAAGCGCGCGCCTCGGCCACGCAAATGAGCATAGACCCCACTAACCTCACGGCCGACAAGTTGCGCCAATACACGGAGGCGCAGGGGGAACTGTCGGCGGCTCTGGGCAGGCTGATGGTGGTGGCCGAGCGTTACCCCGAGCTGAAGGCCAGCGAGAACTACAAGTCCTTGCAGATACAGGTGGAGGGAACCGAGAATCGCATACAGGAAGCCCGCCGCAAGTACAACGATGCCGTGCAGGCCTATAACATCAGCGTGCGCCGCATGCCCGCTGTCATACTGGCTAATCTTTTCGGTTTCGACGTAATGCCAAAGTTTGAGGCGGCCCAAGGAGCGGAAAAGGCTCCCGACCTCGATATCTAGCCTAATTGGCGCTTGTGGATGAAATCGTCGGGCAAATGTTTTCAAGTTTGCCCGATTTTCATTAACTTTGCGCCAAGTAACGTATTTAAGCCCATGAAGCAAACAAAGATTGTAGCATCTATCAGCGACAGAAGATGCGAGCAGGAGTTCATACGCAAGCTTTTTTTCGCAGGCATGAACGTGGTGAGAATCAATACCGCCCACGCCACCGAGGAAGGCATGCGCACTATCGTAAGGAATGTGAGGGCGGTGTCTCCCCACATAGCCATCATGATAGACACCAAAGGCCCGGAGATAAGGACTACCAACGTAGAGGAGCCTATCCACTATAAGTCGGGCGATGTGGTCAAGATATTCGGCCGCCCCGGCATGGACACATCCCACGACATTATCAACGTGTCTTATCCCAATATCACCGATGACGTGAAGGTGGGTGACGACATCCTTTTCGATGACGGCGAACTGGACATGAAGGTCATCGAGAATACGGGTCCCATGCTTATAGCCAGGGTGGAGAACGAGGGCACGCTGGGGGCGCGCAAGAGCGTCAACGTGCCTGGGGAGCATATAGACTTGCCAGCGCTCACCGAGAAAGACAAGCACAACATAGAACTGGCCATAGAAATGGACGTGGAGTTCATCGCCCATTCATTTGTGAGGAACGCTTCGGACGTGCATGCCGTGCAGGAAATCCTGGACCAGCATGGTTCCGACATCAAGATTATTTCCAAGATAGAGAACCAGGAGGGAGTGGACAACATCGAAGAAATCATAGACGCTTCCTACGGAGTGATGGTGGCCCGCGGCGATCTCGGCATCGAGGTGCCCATAGAGCGCATTCCCGGTATCCAACGACGCATCATAGCAAGTTGCATCGCCAAGAAGAAGCCCGTCATCGTGGCTACCCAGATGCTCCACACCATGATAAACAACCCACGTCCCACCCGTGCGGAGGTGACAGATATAGCCAACGCCATCTTTTATCGCACGGACGCGCTCATGCTGAGCGGTGAGACCGCTAGCGGAAAGTATCCCGTGGAGGCCGTGCAGACCATGGCTCGCATAGCCGAGCAAGCGGAGAAAGACCGTACGGCAGCCCTCGACGTGCAACTTTCCGCCGACCGCGCCATCACGCAGAGGGAGTTTCTCGCCCACGCGGCTATTGACAGTACCCGCAAGTTGGGTGTGAAGGGCATTATCACCGACAGTGATTCTGGCGAGACTGCCCGTGTCTTGGCCAGCTTCCGTGGCCCCACGCCCATCTTGGCCATCTGCTACAGGGAGAAGACGCAGCGTTTTCTCAACCTTTCCTATGGCGTGATACCTATCTACCAAAAGAAGCACATCTCCAACCAACAGGTCTTCATGGCGGCGGTGCGCATGTTGCGGCAGAAGGGATACCTGCAACTAGACGACAGCATAGCCTACCTGAGCGGTAGCTTCGGTGAGGGCGGAGGCACTACCTTCGTGGAAATCAACAAGGTGCGCAAGGTATTCGACAATAGTTACCAGTTTAATCTGCCTGGAGTCAACGACCTCCCAGAGCAGTAAACGTATTTTTTCAATATATCCCCGTGCGGGTCGCGCTTTTTGATGTGTGTCAAGAAATGTGGCTCGCACGGTGCTTTTTATGGCATGAAGTTTGCATATAATGGGGAAACGCCGTATCTTTGGCGGCGGATTTAAGAATAAGATGGTCGCCAAGCGAGGCGGCAGATGTTTAACAGGTGAGGCCTTCGGGCCTGGTAAAAAGATGAAGAAAGGATAATATTATGTTGATGACATCAATTGCATTGGTAGTGGTTACCGCCGCATTGGCAAACGCTATCCACGTAATGAACAAGCTTTCCTAAGCGAAAGCGAACGCCCTTAGGAGGGCGATGGTTTTGAGAAAACAAATGTATCATATGTTAGAGCGGGGCGTGCCCAATGAGGGTTACGCCCCGCTTTTTTGTGTTTTCCGCATTTGATGCGGCTATGTGGAATTCCTTTCCTGTTATGGCATGACGCATGCGATAAGCATTTGTTTTCCGTCTAATCGAGGGTGTTTGGGAAAACAACTTGTTTCGCCCGTCAATTTAACTTGTTTTGCTTCTCAATTCAACTTGTTTTGCCAACCAAAACAAGTTGATTTCATTTCGCGTTTCAGGATGGTATCAAATGTTTACGAATCTGGGCGTTTGCCCATGGCGTTATGTTATGGCTTTTTGGACTTCGAGATTTGATGCGAAAGAAAAAACATTACAAACCATATAAGACCTTTTTGCCATGGGTAAAGTGGCAACGGGTGGATAAAAACTCGGCACTATCATCCGCTATGCGTGACAGTGCCGAGCATTAAAGCTATGTGTGCTTTTCGAAAGATACAGGATGCGTTTAGCAACCCATTTCTTCCAGTGCCTTGGCCAGTTGGTCGGGGCAGCTGGTGCCCTTGTTGCCGCAGAGGATGCCTTTCAGCCGTTGTTTCACCTCCGTGGCTTTCATGCCCTTGGCCAGGGCGCATACGCCTTGAGTGTTGCCCATGCAGCCGCCAAAGATACGGGCGTTGGTAATCACGCCCTCATCGTTGACAGTGATTTCCATCAGCCGTGAGCAGGTGCCCTTTGGCTCATAGGTGTAGGTGCGGGCTTCCGCCGGGTTATTCTCCATCCGCGGTCTCCTCGGGTTTCATGTTGGTATAGACGGTCTGCACGTCGTCAAACTCCTCGAGACGCTCTACCATCTTCTCGATAACCTCACGCTGCTCGGGAGTTACTTCCTTCAGGTCGTTGGGGATGCGGGTGAACTCTGCTCCAGTCACCTCATAGCCCTCAGCCTCCAGGTGCTTTTGTATCTCGCCGAAGCTGGTGGGTGCGCCATAAATGGTCACCTCGCCCGTTTCTTCGTCCTCGTCATACTCGTCTTCCACTCCGTAATCTATCAAGTCGAGTATCAGGTCGTCCATGTTGATGCCTTCTTTCTTCTTGAAAGTGAACACGGCCTTGTGGTCGAAAAGGAACGAGAGGCTTCCTTGGTTGCCCAGGTTGCCGTTGAATTTATTGAAGATGGAGCGCACGTCAGCCACTGTTCTCGTGGTGTTGTCGGTCAAAGTCTCCACGAACACGGCGATGCCATGGGGGCCATATCCCTCGTAGGTCACTTCCTTGTATTCGCTTTGGTCTTTGCCCATGGCGTTCTTGATGGCGCGCTCTATGTTGTCCTTGGGCATGTTCTCGCGCTTGCAGTTGGCGATGATAGCTCGCAGAGTGGGGTTGTTCTCCGGCTCTGGGCCACCAGCCTTGACGGCGATGGCAATCTGCTTGCCCAGTTTGGTGAACGTGCGGGCCATGTGACCCCATCTCTTCAGTTTCGCAGCCTTGCGGTATTCAAATGCTCTTCCCATATTGTCTTTATGTTTTTTTGTGATTATCCTTTTATCTGAGTTGTGCGTTCAGCTTGCCAGTGAGGTTGGCAATCAGTTTCTGCATGATAGCGTCTATCTGCTTGTCGTTGAGTGTCTTCTGCTCATCTTGCAGTATGAAGTTCACGGCATAGCTCTTCTTGCCCTCTGGCAGGTTCTTGCCCTCGTATACGTCGAAGAGCACGACGCTCTTCAGCAGTTTCTTCTCGGTCTGGCGGGCGATGCGCTCTATCTCCGCGAATTCCACTCCCTTGTCCACCAGCAGGGCCAGGTCTCGGCTTACGGCGGGATACTTGCTCAGTTCCTGGTAAGTGACTTGCTCCTTGCAGACAGCCTTCATGAGGTTGTCCCAATGGATGTCGGCGTAGTAGACGTCTTGCTCCAGGTCGAACGCCTTGCGTAGTTTCAGGCTGATGATACCCATTTCCACCAAGGTCTTGCCACCGCGGCTTTCCAGCGCGAGTCCCTTGGAGAAGATGTTGTTTTCGCTCTTCTTCAACACGGTCATGGCTTGGGGCAGGCCTACGCGGCGCAGGATGTTGTCCACGCAGGCTTTCAACTCATAGAAGTTGGAGTCCTCGTCGGGGTGCGCCCAATTGCCCTCCACTCTCTTTCCTGTTATCCAAAGTGCCACGTGGGCTTCTTGGCTATAGGCTTTGATAGGTTGTTCCGCTGTCCATTTCGCCTGGTTGTAGGCATAGGTGTTGCCTACTTCGAAGAATCTCAGGTTGGCCGCCTTGCGATTGATGTTGCGCACGATGCTCTCCAGTCCGCCAAAGAGCAGCGTCTGCCTCATGGCTCCTAGATCCGCGCTCAGTGGGTTGACTATCTTGACGGTGTCGCTGTCGGGATAGGCGTTCAGTTCCAGTGAGGAATAATAGCTCGTCTTGGTCTGCGAGTTGTTGAGTATCTCGCTGAACCCCGCTCCCACCAACTGCTCCGCTACCAGGTTTTGCGTCTTGTAGCGGCGGTCTGTATCGGTGGCTATCGTGAGGGAGCTTTTCAATTGGGTGGGTATCTCCACGTTGTTATACCCGTAGATGCGCAAGATGTCTTCCACCACGTCGCAAGGCCGTTGCACGTCTACTCTGTAGGCGGGTATTTCGAGTGTGAGGCCTTCTTCGGTTTCCTCCAATACCTTCATTTCCAATGAAGAAACGATGCTCTTGATGGTCTCGCGGCCTATCTCTTTTCCTATCAGGTCATGCACGTAGGCGTATGGAAGATTCACTTTTGGGTTCTCGATGGGGGTGGGGTAGACGTCGCGTATCTCCATGCTCACCTTGCCACCCGCCAGCTCTTGGCAGAGGATGGCGGCTTGCTTCAGGGCGTAGATGGTTCCGTTGGGGTCTACGCCACGCTCAAAACGATAGCTGGAGTCGGTGCTCAGGCCATGGCGGCGGGCACTCTTGCGTATCCATGTGGGATGGAAGTAGGCGCTTTCCAGTACTACGTTGCGGGTGGTCTCGTATGTGCCAGAGCCTTTGCCTCCGAAGATGCCGGCTATACACATAGGCTCTTCCGCGTTGCAAATGCTCAGGTCGTGCGTTCCCAACTCGTGCTCCTCGCCGTCGAGAGTGACGAACTTGGTGCCCTCCGGCTGGGTGCGCACCACGATGTGATGGCCTGCCACCATGTCCGCGTCAAAACAATGCATGGGCTGCCCGTAGGCCATCATGATATAATTGGTGATGTCCACGATATTGTTGATAGGCCTGAGACCTATCACGTTGAGCTTGTCTTTCAGCCATTGCGGGCTTTCCTTCACTTCGCATCCCGTGATGCTTACGCAAGCGTATCGCCTGCAGGCCTCGGCGTTCTCTATGGTTACGTCGATGGGCAGGTCATGGTTGTCTACGTGGAAAGCTTCGCAGCCAGGGCGATGTAGGCTCGTTTGGTATCCGTTCTGTTTCAGCCAGGCGTAAAGGTCGCGTGCCACGCCGTAGTGGCTGAGTGCGTCGCCTCGGTTGGCGGTGATGTCTATTTCTATCACCCAGTCACTTTCCAGCCCGTAATATTCGGCGGCGGGCTGGCCTACGGGAGCGTCGTCGGGCAATACGATAATGCCGGCGTGGTCGGTGCCAATGCCAATCTCGTCCTCGGCGCATATCATGCCCAGGCTTTCTACGCCGCGCAGTTTGCTTTTCTTGATGGTGAAACTTTGGTCTCCGTCATAGAGCACGCAACCGAGATCGGCCACGATGACTTTCTGGCCAGCGGCCACGTTGGGCGCGCCGCATACTATTTGTTGTGGCTCGCCCTTGCCAAGGTCCACCATGGTAACATGCAGATGGTCGCTATTGGGATGCGCTTCGCAAGTGAGCACCTTGCCCACGTAGAGGCCTTTCAGTCCTCCCTTGATGGTTTGCACTTCCTCCAAAGCGTCAACCTCCAGTCCGCACGAGGTCAGCGCGTCCGCGGTCTGTTGCGGCGTGAGGTCAAAGTCTACGTATTCCTTAAGCCATTTATATGAGATATTCATCGCGTGAATGATTAGTATTTTCAGAAAAACACGGCAAAATTACTAATTTTCCACGAACCACGCAAGAATTTTCCTTCCTATATTAGTGAGTTCGCCGAAAAGTCATGGAGATGCCGTGACATATATAGCTCTATGTCGCGGGAAGAAGTATAGTATCCTTTCCAGTACCAGCTAAGTGAAACTCCAGTACCAGCTAATTGGTACTGGAGTTTCACTTAGCTGGTACTGGGGTTTCAATAGTATTAACTTTCAAGAGGAGTAGTACTTGGATGCCGCCAAGAATATTTCCGCGAGGCGGCGCACCATGCATTCCCAACTATAGAGATGTGGCGTGCCGCGTCGTCTGTCAAGTTGCCGTCTTGCGTCTCTTGTCAGATGGATACGTTGCGCTTCCCATCGAACGGGCGCGGCAATTCCATGATTCTCCCCAGGGGAGGCGCGCCACGTCTCTACACTTTTGGAATTGCAGTGTAGTATCTGATACTCTTCGCCAGGATGCCCGGAGTTCGGTGCCAAAAAGACGGGAACCTTTATGATGGGAAAATCACGAGCGTGCTCTTTCTACTCTTGGTAAAGGAAGCGCTTGATGGACTTCTTGGGCGTCTTGGCGAATTCCTCTTCGTGTATTCTCATCTCGCTGATTCTGGCGTAAGCGGGTGTTGAGGCGTTGAAGTCGTTTTTGTTTTGCTCCAGTATTTGCTCTATGTCGCTGGTGGTCAACCCTAGTTGGGTCGCCTCGTCATAGTCGGGATGTATGAGCGCCACCAGTTTCTCTCCTTTCTGTATCACCAGGCTCTCGGCCACCAGCGGCATGGAGTTGAGCTTGTCTTCCAGTTCCTCGGGATAGATGTTCTGCCCGTTAGCGCCCAGGAGCATGTTTTTACTGCGCCCTTTTATGAAGACGTTGCCTTCCGCGTCCATGGTGCCCAAGTCGCCTGTGTGGTACCACCCATCCTTGTCTAAGGCCAGGCGCGTGGCTTCTTCGTTTTTGTAGTATCCCAGCATTACGTTGGTTCCCTTGGCCAATATCTCTCCGGGTATTTCCGCCGGGTTGGGGCTGTCTATACGCACTTGCATGTGGACGACGGCCTTGCCGCATGAGCCAGGGGCGAATTCCTTGTGGTCAGCGTAGCAGATGATGGGGGCGCATTCCGTGCTGCCGTAGCCCACGGTATAGGGGAAGTTGATGCTCTTCAGGAAATTCTCCACTTCTTGGTTGAAGGCCGCTCCGCCGATGATGATTTCATAGAAGTTGCCGCCGAAAGCCTCGCTCACTTGCTGCGCTATCTTTTCCTTTATTCTCTTGCTCAACACGGGGGTGTGTAGCAAGAGCCTCATGGTGTTGGTCTGTACCTTGGGGAATACTTTCTTGCGAATGATTTTCTCTATGATGAGAGGTACGGCGATGATGATGACGGGCTTTAGGCGTGCGAAGGCCTCGGCGATGATGGCGGGGGAAGGGGTGCGGGTGAGGTAGAAGATGTGGCATCCTGCCAGGAACTCGAAGATGAATTCAAAAGCCATGCCGTACATGTGGGCCATGGGCAATATGCTGATGATGTTGTCGCCTGGTTTCACGCGCTCTCCCAACACTTGCCGCGCGAAGTCGTTGTTGCTCCACAAGGCCCTGTAAGGTATCATCACTCCCTTGGAGAAGCCCGTGGTACCGCTGGTATAGTTGATCATGGCCAGCTGCTCGGGGCTTTTTTCCACGGCGTAATTCACGTGCTGACGGCGGAAATACTTGGGGTATTTGGCTCCGAACATCTCGTTGAGGTGCTCGCGGGCATAGGTGAGCTTCTCGCTGCGGGATATCATGAGCGTGAAGTCGGGCAGGTAGATGATGCCTTCCAACTGTGGCATCTTCTCGGGATCCACTTGCGTGGCCGCCACGTCACCCACGCATAGCAACTTGGCGTCACTGTGGTTGACGATGTTGTGTATTTGTTCGCTGGTGAATTCGTGGAGTATGGGCACTACCACCGCTCCATAGGTGAGCGTGGCAAGGAAAGCCACTGCCCAATGTGCGCTGTTACGTCCACAGAGGGCAATCTTGTCTCCTGGTTTCACCCCCGAGTTCTCGAACATGATGTGCAACTTCTCTATTTTGCGTGCCACGTCGTGGTATTGCAAGGTGGCTCCCTTGTAGTCGGTGAGCGCGTCAAGATCCCAATGGGTGGTGATACACTCCTGGATGAGGGCGATGAAACTAGGTGTTGATTCCATGGCTATAGGGTGTTGGATTATTCTTTGAGTACGGGCATTCGGTAGAGATAGCGCTTGATGGATTTCTTGGGTGTCTTCTCGAACTCCTCATGCAGCCGGATTTCGGATATTTTGCAGAAGGCGGGCAGCTGCATGTTCAGCTCTTGCCTGTTTTGCTCCATGATGTTCTGCAGGTCTTCCTCCATGAATCCCATGGCCTCGGCCTCGTCGTTGTCAGGATGCACCAACGCCACCAGCTTGTCCTCATTTTGCACGATGAGGCTCTCGCTCACCAGTGCCATGGAGTTGAGTATGTTCTCTATCTCTTCCGGGAAGACGTTCTGGCCATTGGAGCCTAGCAGCATGTTCTTGATGCGGCCGTTGATATAAAGGTGGCCGTCTGCGCTCATGGTGCCCAAGTCTCCCGTGTGGAACCACCCGTCTTGGTCTATCACGGCATCGGTGGCCTCTGGGTTTTTGTAATATCCGTGCATCAGGTTGATGCCTTTTGTGATTACTTCTCCAGGTATGCGTTCAGGATCTTCGCTCAATATTTTCACCTCCATGTATTTCACGGGCGTGCCGCAACTATGGCTTGCGAAGTCTGTCCAGTTGCTATAGGTGATGAGCGGCGCGGTTTCCGTTGTGCCATAGGCCATGGTTATGGGGAAGCCTATTCCCGTGAGGAAGTCCTCTATCTCCTTGTTGAGGCCAGCTCCTCCCACGACCACCTCATACATGTTGTCGCCCAGTTCTTTCCTCACCATCTCGCAGATGCGCTCTTTCACGCGCTTGTTGATGACGGGCATGTTGAGCAGCAGTTTCACGCGGTGGGTCTGTATGATGGGGAATACTTTCTTGCGGATGATTTTCTCTATCACCAATGGCACGGAGAATATGATGGCGGGCTTTATCTCGGCGCAAGCCTGTGCGATGAAAGTGGGGCTGGGCAGACGTGTGAGGAAGAATATGTGGTTTCCCCAACAGAATTGCAGCAGCATGTCCACCAACATACCATACATATGGGCCATGGGCAGTATGCTCACGATATTGCTGTGGCGAGGATATTTGTCGCCGAGTTGTTCCATCATGCCGTCCACGTTGCCCCACAACGCGCGATAGGGCAGCATCACCCCCTTGGAAAAGCCCGTGGTGCCGCTGGTGTAATTGATGAGTGCCAGCTCCTCAGGCTCGTCCTTGTGGTAATTGACGTGGTTCTTGCGGAAATACATGGGAAACCTTTGCCCAAACATCGCGTTGAGATGCTCTCGGGCATAGGTGAGCTGCTCGCTGCGGGATATCACCAGCGAGTAGTCTGGTATATAGATGATGCCTTCCAGCGAGGGCATCTCTTCCGCGTCTATCTGCGTGGCGGCCACGTCACCCACGAAAAGCAACTTGGCCTCGCTATGGTTGACGATGTTATGTATCTGCTCTGGAGTGAACTCGTTTTGTACGGGTACGGCCACCGCTCCATAAGTGAGCGTGGCCAAGAAGGCTACACTCCAATGCGCGCTGTTACGGCCACATAGTGCGATCTTGTCCCCACGCTGTATGCCGCTGTTCTCAAACAGGATGTGTAGTTTTTCTATTTTGCGGGCAACGTCATGGTACTGCAAAGTTATCCCTTTGTAGTCGGTCAAGGCATCGTAGTCCCAGTTGTCCACGATGGCTTTTTGGATATAACTGTTAAAGCTAGGTATATTCATGATTGCACAAATCCGTAAATTTCGTGCAAAGATAAGGCTATTTTTGCACATTGCAAAACTTTTTGCGCGGAAAATAAAAAACGGAATAAAAATTATGGGTTTTATGCCAACGTTTCATTCATATCGCATGGATTTAGCGGGGCGAATGAAAGAAACGAGGTAGCTTGGCCCAATCAGCATGATCGTACATACAATCAGGGTCATGGCGTTGATGCCCGCGATGAGTGCCCAATTGAAGTCTATGGGGACGGTGCTCACGTAGTAGGTTTGCGCGTCCAGCTTTACTACGCCCAGGTAGCGTTGCGCCAATAGCAGTCCCAGTCCTAAGATGTTGCCCCATAACATTCCCCTGCCGATGATGAAGACGGCAAACCACAGGAAGGTGGAACGTATACTGCCATTGCGGCAGCCTAACGCCTTGAGCAGGCCTATCATGTTGGTGCGTTCAAGTATGATGATAAGCAAGCCGCTAATCATGGTCACCCCCGCCACGGCCAACATCAGGCCTAAGATAATCCACACGTTGAGGTCGAGCAACTCCAGCCACGAGAAGATGCTGGGGTTTAGCTCTTGTATGGTGGCGCTGGAGTAGGTCTCTCCGTATTTGTCTTGTGTGCGGTTCACCTTATTGATGATGTGCTCTTCCGTCTCGTCCAGCTTGTCGAAATCCTCCACGGCCAGTTCCACGCCGCTTACTTGGTCGTTTTCCCAGCCATTGAGCCTTACGGCCGTGTAGAGGTCGATATAGCACATCGCCTCGTCATAGCGCTTCAGGTTGGTTTCATAGATGCCGTCGATGGTGAATCGCCTGGCTCTTGCCCCTTGTTCGTTGATGAAGTAAGCGTAGATTTTGTCCCCCGCTTTCAGGTGCAGCTTGTCTGCCATCAGTTTCGAGATAAGCAGGTGATTGCGGTTGGCCTTGTCGTCAAACTTGGGGATGGAACCTTCCACGAGGTTTTGGCGCAGGAAGGTGGAATCGAAGTCGGGCCCCACGCCCTTGAACATCACGCCCAGGAAGTCGGAATCCGTCTTCAGTATGCCTTGCTTCATGGCGAAACGCTGGGTATGCTTTACGCCGGGGATGTTTCTCAGAGTCTTGATAAAAGAGTCGTTCACGGCCACGGGGTAGGGAGTCTGTGACTGCACCGACATAAAATTGATCACTTGGATATGGCTGCCGAAACCTATCACCTTGTCCCTGATGGTATGCTTGAAGCCCAGCACCACGCAAACAGACACCAACATCACGGCCAGGCCGATGATAACGCCAGCGGTGGCTATCTGGATGGCGGGGCGAGACACTTTGCGCTTGTCTCCCTTGTCGCTGTAAATGCGCTTGGCGAGGTAGTAGGCTAGGTTCATCTTCCTTTATCAGTCTTCGTCCACTCTGCCGGGATAGGCCTCCAAAGCCTTGCGCAATACCAGCAGCGCCCTGTTGAGGTCTTCCTTCTTCAGCACGTAGGCGATGCGCACTTGGTTGATGCCCGCGCCAGGAGTGGTGTAAAAGCCGGAAGCGGGAGCCATCATCACGGTCTCCCCCTCATAGTTGAACTCCTCCAGGCACCAGCGGCAGAACTTCTCCGCGTCGTCCACGGGCAGCTTGGCCACGGTATAGAAAGCTCCCATGGGGATAGGGGAGTAAACGCCCTGTATCCTGTTGAGCCCGTCGATGAGGCATTTCCGTCGTTCCACGTATTCTTCGTATACATCACGATAATACTCCTCGGGAGCGTCAAGCGAAGCCTCGGCCACTATTTGACCTATCAAGGGAGGCGAGAGACGCGCTTGGCAAAACTTCATCACCGCTTGCCGTATACGCTCGTTCTTGGTGATGAGCGCGCCTATGCGGATGCCACACTCACTGTATCGTTTCGACACGGAGTCTATCAGCACCACGTTTTGCTCTATTCCCTCCAGGTGGCAGGCAGATATGTAGGGGCTGCCCGTGTAGATATACTCGCGGTAAACCTCGTCGGAGAAGAGATAGAGGTCGTATTTTTTCACCAAGTCACGTATCTGGTTCATTTCCCTGCGGGTGTAGAGATATCCCGTGGGGTTGTTGGGGTTGCAGATCATGATGGCGCGGGTACGCTCGTTGATGAGTTCTTCGAATTTCTCCACCTTGGGCAGCGAGAACCCCTCTTCTATGGTCGTGGCGATAGTGCGTATTTTTGCCCCCGCGCTGATGGCGAAAGCCATGTAGTTGGCATAGGCAGGCTCTGGCACGATAATCTCGTCGCCTGGGTTCAGGCAGCTCATGAAAGCGAAAAGCACGGCTTCCGAGCCCCCCGCGGTGATGATGATGTCATCTGCCGTGACGTGGATATTGTATTTCGCGTAGTAATGCGTCAGTTTCTCCCTGTAGCTCAGGTATCCCTGGCTGGGGGAGTATTCCAGTATTTTCCTGTCTATGGTTTTCAGAGCGTCGAGCCCGCACTGCGGGGTGGGCAAGTCGGGTTGTCCTATGTTAAGGTGATACACCTTGACACCGCGCTTCTTGGCGGCGGCGGCCAAGGGAGATAGTTTCCTGATGGGTGACTCGGGCATCTCTACCCCGCGTACAGATATTTCTGGCATTGTTGATACACGCTGATTGATAACAGTGGGCAAAGATAATAAAAATATGCCACTAAAAAGAAGAAACCTCTGATTTTTTCTCCATTTCCGTCTCGGGTGGGTTTTGGCGGGGCGGTCATGGGTTACCGCTTGGCGGCAACAACATGCCTCCATTGTAGTGACGTTATATTATAATAGTAACATATAATATATTAATAATGTATACGACATCCTTAAGACTCAAATTCAGGGCTTCGGCCAATCCCGCGAAAGAGGGCTCACTGCTTTTTCAGTTGATTCACCATCGCTCGGTGCGCAAGATTAAGAGCGCATACAGAATCTATCTTGATGAGTGGGACGCGGAGCATGGGCAAATCCTCTTACCCCCTGTCTCTTCTCCACGCCATGCCCAATTGGCGCTCATTCGCCAACAAGTGGAGCGGGAGATGGGACAGCTGCGCCGGATAGTGGAAAAGCTGGAACTTTCCGCCTCTCCATGGTCGTTGGACGACGTGGTCAGCCAGTTTACGCCTGGCGGAAACACGTCTGCCAGCGTGTTTGGCTTCATGCGCCGGCAAATCCAGTACAAGCGGCAGCTGGGCAAGATACGTTCCAGCGAGACCTATGCCGCTACGCTCCGTAGTCTCATGCGCTTTCGCGAGGGCGAGGATTTGCCTTTCCGCGAACTCGATGCCGTGCTGATGGAGCGGTATGAGTCCTACTTGCTGCGCCAGGGACTCACCCGCAACACCACCTCTTTCTATATGCGCGTGTTGCGCGCCAATTACCGGCAAGCCGTGGAGATGGGTCTCACGCCAGATCTTGATCCCTTCCGCCACGTGTATTGCGGCATAGACAAGACCGTGAAGCGTAGCCTCTCCCTTGCGGACATCAAGCGGATAAAAGAGCTGGATCTTTCCAATAGTCTCGCGCGGGCTTACGCTCGATACATGTTCCTCTTCAGTTTCTTCACCCGTGGGATGTCTTTCGTGGACATGGCTTATCTCACGAAGCAAGACCTCAAGGGCGGATACCTCTCCTATCGCAGGAAGAAAACCGGCCAACTGCTCACCATGGAGTGGACAAGGCAGATGCAGGCCATCGTGGAAAAGTATCCCCCTAATCCCACACGCTACCTCTTGCCCATCATCACCCGGGAGGACGGCACGGAGCGGCGGCAATACCAAAACCAGATGATGAAGATAAACCGCCACCTGAAGCATATCGCCGGGCTGTTGAAGTTGCCCGTGGCGTTATCGCTCTACTACAGCCGCCACAGTTGGGCCACCATAGCAAGGGGGAAAGACATCCCGTTGGCCGTCATCAGCGAAGGACTGGGCCATCACTCAGAGGTTACCACACAGATATATCTTGACTCCATTAAGTCATGGGAAGTGGACAAGGCCAACCGAGAGATTATGAAGGGACTTTGACGCATCCTGATAACAGTTCACGTGAAGGCACTGGCGGAAATGGTCTCTATGATGACCGCAAGATAGAGGAAAAAGGTAAATAATTGTTTTCCAAAAAAGTTTATCTCCTAATAAGAGACAATCTTATGGCTACAAAAGTACAAATTTTTTTATTATCGGTATACATTTTAACCATTAAATTTTAGTTTTGATGCCCAAGTTTTCCAATTTGTTGACAAAAACCAGGTTAACCGCAAGAGTTAAGAAACTGATTTATAAGTGTTTCACGTAAAAGACCATCTCTTATTAGGAGATAGTCATTTAAATACGCACGGTGCAGCCTTCTGTAAAGAGGTGTTTCCAAAGTAAAAAGCGTAGACATGATGCTTGCAGCGAAAGCGTATGAACCACGAGCTACATATCGTAACTGCTTGTTATACAACGAATTATGCACAACAGGCAGGATTAGAGGGAATGTGTCTTATTGAAGTATGGGCAATCTGCTGTCAGCAACAAATTGGTTTGTGATGCGCGACCTCAAGAGGAGAAACGCCAAGTGCCCCGCTTACCAGATGCTGGGCGATTTGGGGCTGGAAGTCTTTACGCCCATGGTGAGGAAAGTAGTCACCAGGGAGGGGAAGCGCGTTCGCCAGAAGGTACCCTTCATGCAAGACCTGCTGTTCGTGCATGAGAGTCGCAAGGTGCTGGATCCCATAGTGGAACGGACCGACACATTGCAATACCGCTTCCTGAGAGACGGCAGGCGCACGCCCATGACTGTGAGGGAAGGAGACATGGAGCGATTCATGAAAGCCGTGGAGACAGCCGATTGCCATTACTTCTACGCTCCCCAGGAGATAACCCCCGATATGGTAGGCAAGCGGGTGCGCATCGTGGGCGGGCCTCTCGATGGCTATGAGGGCAACCTGCAAAGGCTGCAAGGCTCCCATGTAAAGCGTCTCTTCGTGGAGCTGCCCAACCTCTTGACCGCCGCGGTGGAAGTGCGGCCAGAGTATATAGAGATAGTGAAAGGGTAATATCACTTCTTCGAAACGTGTATTTGATATGTATAAAGTTCAAGGATATTAACTGACAAATCTGTTCCACGACGTGAAATAGCTATTCCACGTCGTGAAACAGCCATTCCACGTCGTGGAATACATATTTCACGTCGTGGAATAGAGAAGTTAGCTATATTCCTTAAGTTATTCTCCAGTTATCTTGGATTCTTGGTCTTATATTCTTCAAAGAATAAACGCATGGTTTCTTTGCCAAATGAAAATTAATCATTAACTTTGTGGGCGAGAGTCAAAGAACTCAATGCTTGAGCAATCAAAAACCAGCAGAGTCATGATGAAGTACCCCATAGGAATACAAAGCTTCGAGAAGTTGCGCGCAAATGGTTATGTTTACGTAGACAAGACAGCCCTTGTTTACCAAATGACCCGTGATATGAGCGTTTACTTTCTCAGCCGTCCGCGCCGCTTCGGCAAGTCCCTGCTTGTCTCTACTTTGGAGTCGTACTTCTTAGGAAAGAAAGAATTGTTCAAGGGATTGGCTCTTGATCAACTGGAAACGGAGTGGAAGGCGTATCCCGTGCTCCACCTGGACTTGAATGCCCAAAATTACGTAAACGAGAAAGCCTTGCGGGAAGAACTGGACAAGCACCTCGTGATATGGGAACGGGCATACGGGATGACCATAGACAAATCGCTTTCCCCTGAGACCCGTTTCTACAACGTAATACGCACCGCTTACAAGCAGACGGGCGAACGGGTAGTTGTGCTGGTGGACGAATACGACAAACCGCTCCTCAGCACCATTGACAACGAAACGTTGCATGAAGTTTACCGTGGCACGCTGAAAGCTTTCTTCTCCGTGCTCAAGTCGATGGACGACTATATCCGTTTCGTCTTCATTACAGGCGTAAGCAAGTTCAGCCACGTCAGCATATTCAGCGATCTGAACAATCCAAAGGACATTTCCATGGATTCAAGATACGTTAACATCTGCGGCATCTCCGAGAATGAGTTGCGTGCTTATTTCGACACCTCCATTCACGAGCTTGCCGACGCTAACGACATGGCCTATGAAGAGGTTTGCGAACAGCTGCGCAAGCAATACGATGGTTATCACTTCTGCGAGAACAGCGTAGGTATCTACAATCCGTTCAGCCTGCTCAATACATTTGATAAAGGCGTGTTCAATGATTATTGGTTTGCCACGGGCACACCCACGTTCCTGGTCAAGTTGTTGCAATCCAAAAACTACAAATTAGGAGATTTAGAGGGGAAGAAAGTCATGTCCGACGTGCTCTCCACCCCAGACACGGCAACATCGAACCCTATTCCCGTGCTTTGCCAAAGCGGCTACCTCACCATCAAGGGTTACGACCGCGATATGCGCATCTACACCCTTGGTTATCCCAATGAGGAGGTGGAACGGGGTTTCCTCAATTTCCTGCTGCCCTACTACACGCCGATAGACAACGATGACAAGGCAAGCTTCCTCAGCGATTTTGTCATGGCCGTACACGAAGGCAGGCCAGAAGATTTCTTGCAGTTGATGCAAACGATGCTGGCGGGGCGTGATTACCGTATAGCGGGCGATGCAGAGAAATATTTCCAAAATACGTTCTACCTGATATTCCAGCTTCTGGGATTCAACGTGCAGGTGGAGCAAGCTACTAGCCAGGGACGCATAGACTTGACCATACAGACCAAAGACTACGTCTATATCGTGGAGCTGAAGCTGGACAAGACGGCGGAGGAGGCCTTGGCGCAAATCAAGGAGAAGGGATATGCCCGTCCCTTCCAAGGCGATGGAAGGAAGAAGTTTCTGATAGGCGTGAACTTCTCGTCAGAAACAAGAACGATAGAGAAGTGGGTGATAGAAATGCCAGAAGCCACACAGAGATTATATTAAGGCAGCGAAGAAGCATGCGAGACTTATGCCATCCACCATTGGCATAAGTGCTGACAAACTATAAATACCAACCGAATTTTAACTTTGTTTTTGACGTGTCGCCTGTAAAACAGGGGACGCGCCAAAATTGGACGTTTCTCAATCTCTTGACCGCCGCGGTGGAAGTGCAGCTGGAGTATATGCAGATAGTGAAAGAGTAAGGTTACGCTTGCGTAAAGGATATGTCTGTTGCGAATAAGAAGAAAGCGGAGTGCTGTGGCTGCAATGCTTGTGCGGAGATTTGCCCGAAGCATTGCGTCGAGATGAAAGCCGACGCGAAAGGTTTTCTTTATCCAAGGGTAGATAAGCGGAAGTGTGTGGAATGCGGCTTGTGCGAAAAGGTTTGCCCCTTTCAGCCAAAGGAAAGGGGCTTGGCGTTCCCCTTGGCCGCGTTCGCAGGATACAACCGTGACGCAGAGGCGTACCAGGGAAGTTCTTCCGGTGGAGCTGCTTATGTGTTTTCGGAGTATATCATCGGGCAGGGCGGTGTTGTTTATGGTTGCGTGGCCAATGGGTTGGAAATCCACCATGTCAGAGTGGACAATATAAAACAATTGCCAAGCCTGCAAGGTTCAAAATATGTTCAAAGTGATGTGCGGGGACTTTTCGCCCAGGTGGCCAATGACCTGAAAAAACAATTTCCGGTGCTTTTTATCGGAACGCCTTGCCAGGTAGCGGGATTAAAGAATTATATTCGAGTCATACCGCCACGTCTTCACCTCGTAGACTTGATATGCCATGGTGTTCCTTCAGGAAAGATGCTGGCTTCTCATGCGGCGTTAAAGGCACCAGGGCAGCAGATTAAACGGGTGTCTTCTCGCCGAGGCAGCGAATTTAGGATGGAACTTCGTGGGGAAGGGTCGTTTTGTTATGATTGCTCTCCTTATTATAAGGATGCTTATTTGCGGAGCTTCATGATGGGCTTTACTTATCGCCCCAGTTGTTACCACTGCCCGTTTGCCGCTTCCGAGCGTGTGGGTGATGTTTCGATAGGAGACTTTTGGGGACTCCGCGCTATGGGTGATGATTGGCCTGAAGTGCGTAATGGAATATCACTGATATTGCCATGCACGGAGAAAGGAAGTAGGCTTGTCCATGCCGTGGCGGACAAGCTGGCTGTTTATGAGCGTACAGTGGAGGAAGCCGTGGCAGGTAACACGCAGTTGCGCCATCCTATGCCTCGCACCGTTCGTAGCCGAGCGTTTAATTTACTATGGCCTTTGTTTCCGTTCGATGTCGCGGTGTGGCTTTCGCTGGCAGACCAACTGCTAATCAGCTTAAAGAGAAGAGGCATAAAGATTTTGTCAAATGGTTTCAGAAAGCAATAAGCGGATAGCCAGGAACACGGTACTGCTCTATATAAGGACGCTGTTTTCGCAACTGATAGCCCTTTATACCTCGCGCAAGATACTTGAAATACTTGGCGTGGAGGATTATGGCATCTACAATGTCGTAGGAGGCGTGGTTGGTATGCTTACCTTCTTAAACAGCTCAATGGCTGTGGCCACGCAGCGTTTCTTGACGATAGAACTTGGCAGAAACGACCTGAAAGCCTTCAGGCGTGTCTTTAGCATGTCCTTCATTATACATATAGCATTGGCACTGATAATCGTCATTGCCGCCGAGACGGTAGGACTATGGTTCTTGAATACTCAACTCAATATCCCCGCAGGCCGCATGACAGCGGCCAATTGGGTGTATCAAGTCTCAGTGCTTTCAGTTTTCATTGGGATTATCCAAACACCCTATACAGCCACTATAACAGCTTACGAGCACATGGACGTGTATGCTTATGTGGGAATGGGTGATGCCGTTTTAAGGTTGGCCATTGTTTTCCTTTTGTTGGTCATCAGCTATGACCACTTGATTGTTTATGGTTTGCTTAGTTTGGGGGTATCGTTGCTTTCCGCCATTATAATAAGGATTTATGCTATGTGTCATTTTGAGGTGTGTCGTCTCAAGTGGCAGTGGAATGGAGGATTGTTCCGTTCTATGTTGGACTTCACAGGCTGGAATCTTTTTGGCACGATAGCCTGGCTTCTTAAAGGCCAAGGTTCCAACATCCTGATGAATATTTTCGGAGGCCCTGCGATAAATGCCGCTAGGGGTGTTTCGTTCCAAGTATCTAATGCCATACAGAATCTTGTCAGAGGTTTCAGTACGGCGGTCAATCCTCAGTTGACCAAGAATTATGCTTCAGGCAACCGCGAAGGCCTGTTCAGATTGATGGCGGCTAGTTCAAAGATTTCTTTTTTCCTGTTGCTCGTGATAGCCTTGCCTGTCATGATAGAGATTTCTTATATCCTGCGCCTTTGGCTGGTTGAGGTTCCTGCCTATGCGGCATTGTTTACCCAGCTTGTCCTGCTGGAAGCCTTGCTAAATACTTATGGGGGACCTATGATCACAGGATTGATGGCGACTGGTAATATAAAATGGTATCAGATCTTGGTAGGTAGCGTTTTGTTGCTTATCTTGCCGATTTCTTATGTTTTCCTGCGTTTGGGATATTCTATTGCCACCCCATTGATTGTTTCGGTAGGTGCGATGGCTTTATCCATGGTCTTGCGACTGTGGTTCTGCAAACGGCAGTTAGGTCTTCCCGTGAGAATGTATTTTTATAAAGTGATTTGTCCTACCATAGGCGTATTTCTACTCTCATCAATAGTCCCATTGGTTGTAAGTCAAGTTATGGCTGTTGGCTTTCTTCGCCTTTTGGCAGTAGGGGTGGCAAGTGTTGTTTCAGTTTCATTGCTCACATATAGTTTGGGTTTAGAACGTTCCGAGCGTCAGTTGGTGCGTGTCGCTACCCATAAAGTGTTTCATAAGTTGTTTTGAAGATGGCACAAAAGAGAAAAGTTGGCATCATCACCTTTCATGCCTCTCATAATTATGGTTCCATGTTGCAGGCATACGCTTTGCAACAGACGGTGATTGGCATGGGGTATGATTGTGAAATCATAAACTTTCGCACTGTGAGGCAACGGGAGTTTTATCGCCCGATTTTTGTGCGGGGTTCCTTTATAGACAAAGCGAAGCGTTGCGTGTTTTATGCGCCATATATATATGCATGGAAAAAGAAGCATTGGCTGTTTGAACGCTTCTTAAATGAGAAATATCATTTGTCGCGAGAAGCGTACAATACGCTGGGAGATTTGGAAAAGGCCGACTTGGATTGCGATATTTACATCTCCGGCAGCGACCAGATATGGAATACACGTGCTTTTGACTTTGATTGGGCATACCTGTTACCCTTTGCTGGGAATTCCCGTCGTGTGGCTTATGCCCCAAGCATGGGGCCTGTGCCCTTTCAGTCAATAAGTAGTGAGGACAAGGCAGCGAGAATGGCGAAGTTGTTGAGCGGTTATGACCATCTCAGCGTGCGTGAGCGGCAAACCATGGAAAAGATAGCGCAACTTACCAATAAAGATTGCGTCGTAACGCTTGACCCCACTCTTTTGATTGAGCTAGATGCCTGGAGTAAAATGGCAGGCGACACGCCATTGATAAAAGGAGACTATATTTTTCTCTACACCCCATGGTATGATGAGATAGTCTACTTGGAAGCGGAAAGAATGTCTAGGCGATTGAAAATGCCTGTAGTCATTTCTTTGTTGCATGAAGGACTGATACCCAACCTTAAAATCATGCGCAAACGTTTCAAATGTCGATTGGCTACAGGCCCTATGGAGTTTCTTAATCTGTGCAAATTCGCTAGATATACAGTTGGTCGGTCATTTCATCTGGTGGCGTTTTCCATTATTTTCCGCAAGCCTTTTTATGCCATTGACGGTATGAAAGACAGTAGGGTAATAGATTTGCTGCAGTTGACAGGATTGGAGCAACGTAGCGTCAGCTCTGAAGAGGATTTTGCGGGGATTCCCTTGGCTGTAGATTTTGACACAGTGCATAGCCGTCTTTCAGATGCAAGGGAAAGAAGTTTGGAATGGTTGCGCAAAAGTTTGAGTTAAAAGAGAGTCTTGTTTCCAGAGATGCGTTAAAAATATCATTGTGTTAAGAATAAGTGATAAGATGTGTCGAAAACAAGGAATAATATTGTAACATGAAAATCAATTTCATCGCATTTGCCCCGACAAGTGAGGAAAGGAAAGCATGGTCAGGTACGGTCTATAGTATATACAAAGCCCTAGAACGTATCGAAAACGTTGAAATGAGTTATATAAGCTGTGCGACCAAAACTCCATTTTGGCATGATTGGATATCAAAATTCTTCAATATTTGGAGGTTTTTAGGCTTAACGAACAAACATTATGTGTATACAAACTCTTTTTTATACAAAAGGCATTTAGCAAAGATATTACGGGAGAAGACGAATATAGGTGACTGTGATGCGATAGTTGTTGTGGCATATAGCGTGATAGTGGCAGCTTTGCCCAATATAGAAAAGCCTATAATCTACTTCACGGATGCTACTTATAGTGCGCTGGAAAATTATTATCCAGAAGTATCAGATTTGTTCAGATTTTCTTCCGAACAAGCAAATGCTATCTGCAAGACGGCTTATGAACGATCTGCTGCCGTAGTTGTATCTTCCCAATGGGCGAAACAACATGCTATTGACGATTATGGCATTTCCCCCGAGAAAATACATGTCATAGAGTTCGGTGCCAATTTAGAGTCAGATGAGCTGGGTAATTTCCGCCGAGATTTTTCTCAAAAATCACATTATGAGATTCTGCTAAGTGGGGTAAACTGGCGCAGAAAAGGAGGAGATGTCGCTGTAGAGTGTTGCAGGCAACTGGTGGCACGAGGCATAAATCTTACGTTAAATATTGTCGGTATGGCCGTGCCGCAACAATACAAGGGGCTTGGCTTCATTAAAGAACATGGTTTCTTTAACAAAAATGATTCAAAACAGTATAAACAATATCTGAGATTATTAGAAGGTTCAGACATATTTCTATTTCCAACTAAGGCGGAATGTTTAGGAATAGTGACATGTGAAGCCTCTGGTTATGGAATTCCTATATTTACTTATGATACTGGCGGTTTATCTAATTATGTCATAAATGGAGTTAATGGTTTTCGGCTAAATACAAATAGTAACGGAGAAGATTTTGCTAAGTGTATTTATAATTCCATTGAAGAACGAAAACTTGGAGTCTTGAGTGAAGGTGGTTTGAGGTTATACAAAGAAAGATTAAACTGGTATGTTTATTCCCATAAGGTATATCAATTGTTAAAATCACTCGCATGTTGATAATTGCGCATCTCTGGACTGAAATTACAAGTGAATTGAGTCATGATATCAGTGTCAATAATAGTTCCTGTATATAATGCGGAGAAATATCTGCGCAGATGTATTGATAGTATTCTGTCTCAATCGTTTTAGCATTTCGAGCTGTTACTTGTCGATGATGGAAGCACTGACAGCTCTGGGGTGATCTGTGATGAGTATGCGACCAAAGATAATCGGGTGAGAGTTTTCCATAAAACGAATGGTGGAGTTAGTTCCGCTCGAAATTTAGGAATAGTTAAATCCTGTGGAGAATGGGTTGCCTTTGTAGATGCTGATGACAGGCTTCTAAAAGATGCTCTTAATATCTTGATGAATAAATCTGCGAGTGGAACAGATTTAGTTATATGCGGATATGAAATTTATAATGAAGATGGGGAATTAATATTCACGACCGATATTGAGGCGCAAGAAAAATTTATCAATATAAATGAAGCAATAACAAAAATGTTTTCTGGCTTATATTACAATGGGTATTTATGGAACAAATTATTTAACCGGTCTGTCATTGTAAATAACGGACTTGTTTTCCATGAAGACATCCATTATAATGAAGACAGATTGTTTTGCATTGAATATATGATTCTCTTACGTTCAAAGGTCTTTTATTCTTCAGAGCCTGTTTATGCTTATCTACAACATGCGGATAGTGCAATATCTTCTATGAATAAGTCATTTAATAGTAAGATGATTACGGAGTTCGATGCTTATGTGATGATTTATAAGGCGTTGAAGGGTATGGTGGGAATTAATAAGCAAAACAAGGAGTTGGCGAAAGAAGGAGTTGTTGCGTCATATAGAAGATTAAAGCGAATGATGAGAAGATATAATTGTGTCGACAATCATATAATGCAGGATAGATTGACGCATACGATCTCGTTAATAGATTACTATTATATTCTTTCAAAATTCTTTGTTAGAAGTGTAAGAAGACGCATCTTCGCTAGTGTATTATAAAAACGATATTAAATAAGTCGCAGATGGAAAGAAATTTGAAAATCCTGGTTTGCTACCACAAAAAGGATTATTTAGTTAAAGAGGAACCTTATCTGCCGTTACAAGTCGGCAAGGCCCAGGCAAAAGTTGATTTGGGAATTGTAGGGGATAATACGGGAGATAACATAAGTGACAAGAACTATTGCTATTGCGAATTGACAGGTATTTATTGGGCGTGGAAAAATCTTAAAGATGTAGATTATATAGGTTTATGCCATTACAGGCGTTTTTTTGATTTTCACCATCAGTGCCGACAAGGTTTTCCGCTGACGGCGTTTCCTGTAAATACGATAGCGCAAAAAGATTTGTCAGTGCCTGATTCCTTACTTTCTCAATTAGAAGAAGGAGAGGTGGTAATGGTTAAACCATTTACGTTTGGACATTCTTTATATTTGGATTATTGTGCCAATCAGATAAGTGAGGATTTCCATACATTGAGGCTTACGATAAATGAAACACAGCCTGATAATATAAAAGCGGCTTTTCATGAAGTGATGTATCACAACAACAAACTCAGTCCGTATAATATGTTTATCATGAAATGGGAAGATTTTGATAAGTATTGTACTTGGCTGTTTTCATTACTTTCATTGGTAGAGCAACGTATGGATATTGCCCATTATTCACCGACTCAGATTCGGATCTATGGGTATATGGGAGAATATTTATTGAATGTATGGGTAAGGGCAATGAACAAGCGAAGAATTTATAAACCCGTTTTATGGTTTAATGATACGGGGGATTTCTGGAGAGGCTCACTAACGAGGTATAAAGTGAGATGTTTGTTTAATGATATTGCGGTGTGGTTTGCCAAAGATCGTAGCCGTATTTTTAGGTTGAAAAAATGATAAGGGAATTTTTATAGAAACCCTCGATATGCAAATGGGAGAATTGTCATATTTCTCGAAGAAGGTTACATTTCTGAGTGTTGTGCTTACCTTTATGATTGTCATTTTGCACGCTAAGACACCAGAACGATGGGGGCTACCATTAAACATGGACAACCCTTTTATCTATTTGACGAGCGTGTTCGCTCAAATGGGTGTGCCGATGTTCTTTTTCATATCAGGGCTTTTGTTTTATAGGAATTGTGATTTTAAAGTCATTGAGAGAAAATTATATTCCAGAGTACATTCATTGCTTATCCCATATGTGATATGGAATGTTCTGTTTGTTTGTATATTTTGGGTGTTGACTCATGTTCCTTTATTACATAATAGAATGAACATGGGTGAGGTCTTGAATGATCCTGTAGAAATCATCTACGCGATAATTAACGCACGATATACAGTGTTGTGGTTTGTAAAAGATTTGATGATATTTTGTGCCTTGTCCGCTGGAATATATATAGCGTTGAGTAGTATAAAGGTGGCTTTAGCTGTGCTGGCATTGTCTATTATTAATGCGTTATTGGGCGATTATGGGTATGAAAATATTTGCATGTGGTTTCCTATGTATTTTACAGGGGCTATTGTAGGGAAGTTTTATTTGAACAAATCAGCGTTATATGGCGATTTGAGCGGCATCATAAAGAAGCCATTTCACAAGCGCTGTGTTACTGCCCTGTTATTGGCTGTTTTAGTGCTTTTGTATATTATGGCTGCAAGAGATGCCGGTAATTTGTTTTATTATAGATTGCTTGCGCCAATACTGGTATGGATGGTGGTGGATTTTTTGTTAAAGGGTTTTATCACGCAAAGATTCCAAGTTAGACCTTGGATGAAATACATGTTTTTTATTTATTGTACTCATCAATTTGTATTGAATGTGCTTCAAAAATTTGTTGTGATGACTTGTCCTCCAACTCCTTTGACTTTAAACCTCACATTTATATTAAGTCCAGTTGTAGTGATTGTGTTATTGATATGTACAGCCAAGATGCTATCAAGATATAGATTTTATAGTTATTTATCTGGCGGGAGATAAGAGAATGAGGCATTGTATTATAATGACCATATATAAAGATGTAGAAATGGTAAACCATTTCATATCTTTAACACCTCAAGATTGGGGTATATACATACATTTAGATAAGAAGTCGAAAATCCATATCTCAGATGTTGATTCTCGTGCAAGGGTTTTTTCGATTAAAAAGATTTATTGGGGAGGCTGGGAGCATCTATACGCTTTCTGGTTTTTATTGAATAAAGCGAAAGAATCAGGCGTACATTATGATTATTTTCATTTAATCTCAGGCCAGGACTTTTATGCATGTCCGACAGCCTGCTTTGATGACATATTGGGTAGTGAAAAGATGAGCTATATGGGTCTTTTTCCTATACCTAATAAGCACTGGCATTGGGATGGTGGCTATAAAATATTTAAATACAGGACACTTTCTTCTTTTTGCGATATACGGAAAACGGTTCCAAGAGCGGTCAATAAACTGTATTACTTGCTACAAAAATACACCCATACAGAGAAGCCTTTACCATCATATCCATTATATGGAAGTACTGTTTACAGCTCACTGCATCATGATTTTGTTGACTGGATGCTAGCCAGCGATTCAGCGAAGTCATTATTGAAAGGCTTGAAAAATTCCACTTGCGCTGAAGAAGTCTTTTTTCAAACGGTAATAATGAATTCACCTTTCAAGGATAAGGTGAAAGCGGAAGTGACATTGCGATACGTGGATTGGCATTCTGTGCAAAGGCCTAAATTTTTAGATGCATCTGATTTTGAAAAGATCAAGGCCTCAAATAGTCTGTTCTGTAGAAAAGTGGATTCACGTCTTTCAAAAGATTTAGTTCCATTATTGGGAAATTATGTGAAACATGAGAGCTATAAGTGAAGATAGATGTCGCTCGTTGAAAAGCGGGGTTTCTGGGATTATGCGCGTCAAGAACGATGGCGAGTCTGTGGTTGCTTGCATTGATTCTTGTATAGCTGCTTTGGATGAATTGATAATCGTATATAATGATTGTTCAGACAATACGCCTGAGTTGGTGAGGAGAAAGGAACAAGAATATCCAGATAAGATAAAAGTCTTTGAATATAAGCATAAAGTGTATTCGGTGAACTTATCGAAAGAAGAATATGAGTATGCGCTTAGCCTTCCAGAAGACTCTCCAAGCCTGTTGTGCAACTATTACAATTATGCGTTATCTAAAGTGTCATATAAATACGCTATTAAAATAGACGCAGACCAAATATATTTCCCCAAGCAATTAGAAAAATGGTGTGATGTATGCAGAAGTGAAAACTTGTCAGTTGCTTCTATCAAGTACTTCATGGGTTTTGTGTTTAACTTGTATTTTATGCTTTTTAAATTCTTGTGTTTTAAAAGTAATAAGGTATATTCATTAATGCCATCATGGTTAGTGCGATGGAGTTACCCTTATTATATAGACTATGCAAAGACACGGTTTTTGAAAGGTTGTGCCACATTGTCTTTATCGGGGGTAAATGTAGTCAAAGATGACAACACATGGTTTGTAAGTTTAGGAAAACAGGATAAAATTATTAATATTCTGCCACCATTTAATGGGGATGGCGATCACTTGCTGTTTCGAGTTTCGCCCCAAACTTACTATGTTAAGTATGATATGCCCTATTACAACTTGCTGACCTCAGGGAAATATTCTTTAATAGAATGCTTTCATCATCCATATAAGATATTGCCTGTTGGATTTTCTTGGTTTCATGTAAACGCCATGAGGAAAAGAAATCTTGCCAAGGTTTTGCAGGCTAAAGGCAGATACCCGGGGGCATTTGTCGAGTTGCGTCAATTTGTGAATATGCGATACGCTGCTATATTGTCAAAATCAGGAAGAGATATGTTTGTGGCACGCCATCGCGCATTGTTTATGTTCATTTTTAAAGGTGATATTGGCGCGGTGAAACAAAACATTTCTATATTGCAGAAGTATGATCCAAATTAAGAATCCATCCTCGTGCTCAGGTTGTACGGCCTGTATGGCCGTGTGTGCCCATGATGCCATATCCATGCAACCAGATGCTTTAGGTTTCAAATACCCTCATGTGGATGTGAACCGTTGCGTGGATTGTGGGTTGTGTGAGAAAATCTGCCCATTTCATCATACTCATGAACAACATGGGGTGTTGGAAAAGCCAATTGCGTTTGCTTCACGTCACAAAAACATTGATGAAATAAAAAGCAGTCGTAGCGGTGCGACTTTTGTCGCGTTATCCGATTATATATTGGATGAAGGAGGGGCTGTTTATGGAGCTGGGTTTTCTGAGAGATTTGAGGTCATACATAAGCGTGCCACCACAAAAGAAGAACGCGATGAATTTAGAGGCAGTAAATATGTACAAAGCGACTTAACGAACATATTTCATTCTGTAAAAAGAGATTTGCAAGGTGGATTAAAAGTGTTGTTTTCTGGCACCCCATGCCAGATAGCGGGACTTAAAGCGTTCATTGGAGAACGGTTGCGTGGAAATCTATACTTGGCAGATATCGTTTGTCATGGAGTGGCAAGCCCGTCTGTTTGGAAGGATTACTTGAATTTCATAGAGAAAAAGGAGAAGGATAGACTCGTGTCCGTAAACTTCCGCGACAAGAATATTTTCGGTTGGAGTGGTTTGCACAAAGAGTCGTTTAAGTTTGGGCATAAAGGCTTGCGAACATACGATTACACATTTTACAATTCATATATGTTGCGTCGTTCTTGCAACGCCTGTGTGTTTGCCAATACTCATAGGCCTTCAGACATAACACTGGGAGATTTTTGGGATGGGAAAAAGTGGTACCAGGATTTAATGCGGATGATAGGGGTGTATCGTTGATTTTGTGTAATACGCAGAAAGGAATAGATTTGTTTAACTCTGTATATTCACAACTGAATGTCATCCCCGTGAAACTGGAAGATTGCTTGCAGCCGAATCTCATAGCACCCACTCCGATTGATGCCAATCGTGATATGTTTGAGATGGACTATTCGCGGAAAGGCTTTAAATATGTGCGAAAGAAATATGGAGAGGTGGGACTGAGATTTCAAGTTAAGAGAATTGCCAGATTTGTAAAACGCACTTTGAATATTTAACATGAAAGTTGGTATATTGACATTTCATAGAGCAGAAAATTTTGGAGCCGCCTTGCAGGTTTATGCCCTGCAATCTTTTTTGCAAAAGAAGGGTTGCGATGTAGACGTTATAGATTATCGGAATCTGGCGATAGAGTCAATGTATGATATATATAATCCCAGGATTCTGTTTACTCGGAAGAATATCTTCATATCGTTACGTTTGTATATAAATAGATTCAAACATATCCAAGACAGGTTTATATGTAAGGATAGATATCAAAAGTTTAGAGAGAAGTTCTTGCATTTGACAAAAAAGACAACGACATTGAAAGATGTGGTAAAAGCGTTTGATTGTGTCATTGTCGGGAGTGATCAAGTATGGAATCTACATTTAACGGGAGGCTTGGATAAAAACTATTTCTTGGGATTCGAGAAAAATCACGGCGTGAAGAAAATCTCATATGCGGTTAGCGCGGAGTACGACCCATGTGATTTGTTGTGTCAACATAAGAGCGAAATAACTAAATGGTTGAGTGATTTTGATAGTTTATCCGTCAGGGAAGAATTCTTGAAAACAGAATTGCGGAAGTACACAGATAAAAGGATAGCCGTGTGTTTGGATCCGACTTTTTTGCTGAATGATACGCATTATAAAGGAATGGTGCCAACCCCATTAGATAAGCGTTATATATTGGTTTATCACATGACCCCTATCCCTATGGGGACGGAGCTGGCAGACAGAATAGCGGAAGCCAAAAACTACAAGGTGATAGAAATACATATCGGATATGGATGTGGTCATGGCGATGAGCGTCACAAGACAAATTTAGGTCCGCTTGAAATATTAAATTACATAGTTTGGGCAGAGGAGATTGTAACCTCATCTTTTCACGGATTGGCTTTATCGCTGATTATGAAAAAAGATGTTTGGGTAATTGATAAAGGAAATAACCAAAGACAGCGTAATCTTTTAGCTTCTTTGGGGCTGGGGAAACGGCTGTTAACGGACTTGCGAGATTATAAAGATAACAAAATAGATTATGGCGTTGTAAGTAATCTATTGGATGTACGCATTAAGGAATCCAAGGATTTCATTATGACCGCACTATTTGGCGACAATGAAGAGAATAGCGTTTTATCTTGAAAATTCATCCTTGGCTTCGGTTAATTGTTCTGATATATTGCAAGGAAATCCTGGGATAGGCGGTACGCAATACATGATAATAGCGGCGTCTTATCTTTTATGGAAAAGGAATAATGGGCTGCATATCAAAACTTACGCGAATAGCCAAGGCATATTCCCTGCGGGGTTTGAATATTCTGTAGTCAGAGATTTCAATGAGGCGGTAAATAAAGCCACGGAAGAAGGATTTGAATGTTTGGTTTTCAGACATGACGCAGAGCTAATCTCCACAGGTGCCATAGATAAAGTATGTACAGATATCAAGCTTATAGTCTGGGATCATGTTTTCGTATGTTATTGGGAACTTGACTACTACGCGTCAAATCCTAAGATTTATAAAATTGTAAATGTTGGCAGAGAACAAGCGGACTTATATCGAGATCATAAGGCTTTTGACAAGTCACTATACATATATAATTGTATAAACCTAAGTGGAGCACGTCATTTGGTTGACCTGCATCCTTGGAATGAAAGAAAAAATATCGTTACTTATGTAGGCAGTTTAGTGCCTTATAAGGGTTTTCACTTGTTAGCGCAAGCATGGCCGCATATTTTGAAAGAAGTGCCCGATGCAGAATTATATGTGATAGGGTCGGGGAGGCTATATGATAAGAACTCGATATTAGGAAGCTATGGGATTGCGGAATCCTCATATGAAAGACAGTTTATGCCTTACTTGTGTGATAAAGAAGGCAAGGTGATGTCCAATGTTCACTTTATGGGTGATATGGGTGTTGAAAAAGACGCTGTTTTATTGCAAACAAAAGTAGGGGTTCCCAATCCGTCGGGCATAACTGAAACGTTTTGTATCTCAGCCGTAGAGATGCAGGCAATGGGAGCAATCGTTACCACCATTGAATATCCAGGATTTGTTGACACTGTTAGAAATGGCTATCTGTATAAAAAGACGACATGCTTGGCTGATTCTGTGATCCATTTGCTAAAGAAAGGGAAAAGTGATTATCGTAAGGCGATGGACTATTTCGAAAGTAATTTCTCTTATGAGGCGGTAATATCAAAGTGGGAGCAGTTGTTGGAAACAGGTCATTTACCAGAGGACAGCATATTACACAATAAGCATTATCGTCTGAAATGGCTGAAGGAATTTAAAAGGAGACTGCAGAAAAAGCTGCCTTTTGTTTATAGATTACCAACTGTTGAACGGATACTGCTGTTTGCGGAACGTATGGTTCATGGTCGTACTACATATATAGATTCTTAAAAGCTAGATGTCAAATTATAAAGTATCAGTAATTGTTCCTGTATATAAGGTGCGGCATTTCATAGAACGATGTGCCATGTCCCTGTTCTCGCAAACGTTGCAAGCGGTAGAATATATTTTTGTAAATGATGCGACCCCAGATGACAGCGTGGATATATTGAGACGTGTTATATCAAGCTATCCTCAACGAAAAGTGACGATTCTGGAACATGAATATAATAAGGGGTTGCCCGCTGCTCGTAATACAGGCTTGGCGGTAGCTTCTGGAGAATATGTTTTTCATTGTGATAGTGATGACTACGTGGAGCCAGACATGTTGCAAGTGTTGTATGACAAGGCAAAGCAGTGTAATGCCGACATGGTGTGGTGTGACTGGTTTCTGAGGTTTACGCAGAATGAGCGTTACATGAAAGAACCTTCGTATGCAACGAGTTATGACGCACTTTGCGGCATATTATCTGGAAATATGAAATATAATGTATGGAACAAATTAGCAAAGCGTAGTTTGTATGAAGATAACCAGATTAGCTTTCCCGCAGGACATGCAATGGGTGAAGATATGACAATGATACGCCTATTGGGGAGCGCGAAGATTGTCGCGTATGTTCCTTGTGCCTATTATCATTATGTGCGGACAAATGCCAATGCTTATACGCAAACCGTCAATACGAAGATGTTACAAGATCTCCGCTTCAATGTAGAGGAGACCATGTGGTTTTTAGAGAAGAGATTCCCTGATAGCCTCCAAAAAGAAAAGAATTATTTTAAGCTCAATGTAAAACTTCCTTTTTTGATTACTAGTGAGAGGAAACAATATCAATTATGGGAAGAATGGTATCCAGAGGCAAATGAGTACATTTTATCCAATAAAAATCAAAAGCTCTACACAAGAATCTTGCAATGGATGGCCTGGCACAAACAATTTTGGTTTGTAAGATTGTATTATTGTATATTTATTAAATTCAGATATGGTGTTATCTATAAATGAATTAAGTGTGTCAAAAGCGCTTGGAGTGTTGGGGCTTGTCATAGTCACCAGTTGCTATATTTTCCCGTTTGAGTTTAAGGCCTTACCAGGTTTTAATACAAAAATGGGTATTGCCGCTTTGGGATTGGTATGCCTGTTTATTGAACTGGGAAAAGCCCGGGATGCCTTGATCAACAGGCAAATTCTTAACATTTCAGTTATTGCGCTTCTGGTTTCATTGATAAGTCTGTTTTCTATTACATTAAACAACACGTCAGACATCTCCTATGCAAGGTATATTGTGTCTATTTGGGTATGGCTCGGTGGGGCGTACGCGACTGTGTTTTTGATACAAAAGCTACATGGAGGAGTTTCGGTCATACTAGTGGGAAATTACTTGATAGCGACCTGTGTGATGCAATGTATTTTAGCCATCATGATTGACAGGATTCCTTTTGTATTTAATATAGTTAATACCTATATTGGAAACTTTGGTGTTGGTGGAAGTGCTCAGGGATTTGCCGAAAGCGGACGATTGTATGGTATCGGGGCAGCGGTTGATTTCGCGGGAACTCGGTTTGTTCCGGTATTATTGATCATCGCATATGTTAGTGTCTATTTAAATACGACTACGTTTCGGAAATACATGACATTATATATTGTCGCTTTTATTGTTATTACGTTTGTTGGCAATATGATGTCCAGAACGACAACGGTAGGGGCTTTAATGGCTTTGGCGTTTTGGCTATACGCAAGTGCCTCATTGCGAGGAAGAGATGGGAAAGGAGTTATAAGGTTATGGAAATATTTGGCTCTGCTGTTAGCCATAGTCGTGCCGATAATAGTGGTATTGTATAATACGAATGATTTTGTGCATGAAAAAGTTAGATTTGGTTTTGAGGGCTTTTTTAGTTTAGTCGAGAGCGGTCATTGGCAAACCAATTCAAATGATATATTGAAAAACATGTATCGTTTCCCAACTACCTTCAAGACTTGGATTATTGGAGATGGTTATTTTGACAATCCTACAGATGACCCTTACTACGTTGGATATCAATGGAAGGGATTTTATATGGGCACAGACGTGGGCTATTTGCGCTTCATCTTTTATTTCGGCCTTATAGGTTTGGCGGCAATAGTTGGTTTTATGGCGAAGGCCACAACTATCTGCATGGATAGATTTGAACAATATAAGAAGCTCTTTTTACTATTACTCTTGGCCACTTTCGTTATCTGGTTTAAAGTCTCTACAGATTTGTTTCCTGTTTTAGCGCTTTTCTTGATGGTAAAGCCAGAAGAAGATGCTGCTTATATGAAGCGTATAGCATTATAGGTTTTATGAAACTCATCTACTGCATCCGCGCCCTGTATAACCCAGGCGGAATGGAACGTGTCCTCCTGAATAAAGTGACTTATCTCGTAGGGAAGTCAGGCTGGGACATAATGGTGGTCACTACCGATCAAAAGGGTCGCCCCACGTTCTATGCCTTTCCCAAAAGGGTAAAGATGGTGGATCTCGGAATAAACTATTCTGATGACAATTCAAGGCCTGTATTGGGGAAGATCGTTGGCTATCTGTGGCGAAGGAGAATGCATAAGAAACGCCTTTCCGCTTTGCTGAAAAAGGAAAAAGCCGACATCGTGGTCTCGCTCTATCCTTCGGAGTCTTCGTTTATACCCTCTATCCATGATGGCAGCAAAAAGGTGCTGGAACTGCATTACAATAAGTTTTTCCGCCTGCAATATAACCGCGGTGGGCTGTTGGGGCTTATAGATCGTTGGCGCACGAAACAGGACGAGCGTATCGTTAGCCAGTTTGACAGGTTTGTGGTATTGACAGATGAGGACAAAACCTATTGGGGGAGTCTCCCAAACATAGAGGTGATACCAAATGCGGCTCTGCCTATGGGGGAATCCTTTTCGGATGTGTCTCCCAAACGAGTCATCGCCGTGGGAAGGCTTGACTATCAAAAGGGCTTTGACAGATTAATCAAGGCATGGGAAATAGTACAGCGGCAAGGGGCGTTCACCGATTGGCATTTGGACATCTTTGGCCAGGGGGAATGGAAAGAAATGTTGCAGCGGACGATAGAAGAGAGAGGGTTGCAAGCTACCATGCATATCAATCCTCCCACCAAAAACATAGCATCGGAATACGCTCGAAGTTCTCTGCTGGTGATGAGCTCCAACTATGAGGGTTTCCCCATGGTGATGATCGAGGCGATGGCATGCGGACTACCCGTGGTTTCGTTTGATTATAAGTGCGGCCCCAAGGATATCATCAAGGACGGGGAAAACGGATTGCTGGTAACCAATGATGATATACAGGGATTGGCCAACGCCATGATGCGGGTAATGGAAGATGATGAGTTGAGAAGGAAACTGTCTCTGAACGCCTGCAAAGTGGTGGCCACTTACTCGGAACAGGCCGTCATGGGGCAATGGATAAAGTTGTTTACCGACTTGGTGAGAAAATGAAACGGTTGCTGCAAATCAATCCGGTGTTGCGCACATCCACCTCTACGGGACGCATCATGCAGGAAATAGGGGAGTTGGCTTTGCGGAATGGGTGGGAAAGCTATGTCGCTTATGGAAAGGGGCGAGATGGCATCATGCCCTGCAAATCGCGAATTATTCCCGTGGGCAACACATGGAGCACTTTGTGGCATGGTCTGCAAACTCGCCTGCTGGATAATCATGGGCTGTCGTCTACCCAGGCTACCCGAAAACTGGTGAGGCAAATAGCGGCGATTGCGCCAGACATTATCCATATTCACAATATACACGGATATTTCCTCAACTATCAGGTGCTGTTTGACTATTTGTCTCGATGTGGCACGCCTGTGGTATGGACCGTGCATGACTGCTGGCTCTATACTGGGCATTGCTATTATTACTCTTATGCGGGATGCGACAAGTGGCAGACGGGCTGTAGTCATTGTCCGCAAAAAAGGAAGTTTCCCGCCAGCTGGCTTCTCGACCGCTCCGCGCGAAACTTTGAGGACAAGTGGAAGGCTTTTACCTCCATGCTGAGAGACAAGTTTCTCATTGTGCCCGTCTCCAATTGGATAAGAGAGGAAATGCGCCATTCTTTCTTGGGAGGATATGACTTCCGTGTCATACACAATGGCATCAATACCGAGGTGTTTCATATCTGTGATACCCATAGAGTGATGCGCCAATACGGACTTGCGGGGAAGCACGTCTTGCTGGGCGTGGCCAGTATCTGGAGCGAGGAGAAAGGACTGAATGACTTTGTCCAAATGGCCAAACTATTGAATGATGACGAGCGGATTGTGCTGGTGGGCATCAAACCAAGGGACAGGAAACTGTTGCCTCCAAACATCCTGGGCATAGCCCGTACCGCGGACGTGCGGGAGTTGGCGGAACTTTATTCATTGGCGGAGGCTTTTATCAACCCTACCTGGCAAGACAATTACCCCACCGTAAACCTGGAGGCCATAGCCTGCGGTACGCCTGTGGTGACTTATCGGACGGGAGGCAGCGTGGAGGCCGTGACGGAACAGACGGGTTTCATCGTAGAGCAAGGAGACTATCAAGGGCTGCTCAGGGCTGCCCGGCTCATTCGCCAGCGTGGCAAAAGCCATTATAGCCCGCTGTGTCGTGCGTTTGCCTTGGCGCATTTCCGCAAAGAAGACAGGTACGCTGACTATTTCCAGCTGTATGAAGAGTTGATGGCCAGAGGCTAACCGCAAAAAACATTATAAACACACCTGCCATGGACGCTATTGATGGGCAACTTTCTCCACGTGAGCAAGCGCTCCTCAGGAAGCGGCATGCCCTCCACCGCAAGTATGAGAAGGCGGTGGGGCTGTATGCTGATACCGATATGACGCTGAAGGACATCGCCAAGGAGTGCGCCGTGCCGCTGGGCGGACTGGGCAACTACCTGCGTCGCTATTGGCGCGAACTGGTGTTGCGCCGCCATCAGATAGAGGTGAGAGGGGAGAAAGCGAAGGATTTCAAGATAGTGGAGCCAGGGAAACAGAGCGTCAACGCGCACGCCAAGTATAAGGATGCCGTGGCGGCCTGTGACTCGCGGGACTACATAGACTTCAATGTGTCGCAAATAGCCAGGAAGTTTGGCACCGACGGCACTGCCTTGGCCAACTTCATGCACATACATTACCCCGACATACTGGTAAGGCGGGAGGAGATACGCCAACGGCTGGGCATTGGCGATAATGTCTGGCACGGGGCTCGTCCAGCGTGCGTAAAACAATACGCGGCAGCGGTGGAGATGTGCCGTGACACTGACATGACCCTACCGCAAGTGGCTGAGACGTGCCAGGTGTCGTTGAGCGGACTGAGCCAACACTTGCGTTTCTACCATAAGGAGATACTCCGCCAGAAGAAGCAGCGACGTGACGCGGCCAAGGCGGAGCGTAAAAACGCCCTGGGGGAACTGATGGGCAACGGACGGCTCTATAAGCCCTCCGACAAGACGGAAAGGAAATACGCCAAGGCCTTGGCACTCTATCGAGACACGGCCATGACCATGAAAGACATCATAGAGCAGACGGGCGTGCCTGCGGAGGGATTTCGGTCTTACTTACATCAGTGGCACCGGGATTTGGTGTTGGAACGCGCGGGACTGGACTGCGATGATAATTCCACGGACTTGCGCTCTGCCCGCAAAAGGATGAAGACCGTGGCCGCAAAGTACGCGCCTGCCATAGAGAGCCTGAGAGAGAATCCCCGTCCCGTGGCCAAGGTGGCCGAGGAGTTCGGGTTTAATCCTGAGGTGTTTAGGGACTACCTGCACAAGCATGAGCCCGAACTAGCCCAGCGGCAGGGCATGAAGCGGGCGGCCAACGGCAAACTGCTCTCGCGCCAGAGCGAGGAGAAATACGCGGAGGCGGTGCGCCTCTATGCCACGACCGCGGAACCTCTGAAGTCCATCGCCCAAAGGCTGGGACTGGTCTACGTCAGCGTGGGCGGATATATAAGGCGCAATTACCCGGAGATAATAGCCAAGCGCCGCGAAGAAGCGAAGAGCAAATGAAGGTACTGCAATTGGGAAAGTTTTACCCCGTCAGAGGGGGTGTGGAGAAGGTGGCCTACGACTTGATGCTGGGTCTCTCCGCAAGGGGCGTGGATTGCGATATGCTTTGCGCCGCCACGCGGGGCAAAGGCAGGGTCATCCCCGTCAACGCCAAGGCCCGGGTCATCTGTTGCCACACGTGGGTGAAGGCGGCCGCCACGATGATATCGCCCATGATGATATGGACGCTTGGCAAGGTGGCGCGGCGGTATGACATTATCCACGTGCACCATCCCGACCCCATGGCCTGCCTGGCATTGCTGCTCTCTGGCTACAGGGGAAAAGTGGTGCTCCACTGGCATAGCGATATACAGAAGCAGAAAACGCTCTTGCGCCTCTACCTGCCCCTGCAACGATGGTTGCTGCGGAAGGCTGACCGCGTGGTGGGCACTACGCCTGTCTACCTGGCGGAGTCTCCTTTCCTGGGAGGCGTGCAGGACAAGACCCGCTGCCTGCCTATAGGGGTGAGGGCCATGAACCCCGCTCCAGAGGCCGTGGAGGCGATAAGGCGAGCCTATCCAGGCAAGCGCATCGTCTTCTCGCTGGGCAGGTTGGTGGCTTATAAGGGATATTGTTACCTGGTGGAGGCGGCCAAGTACTTGCGGGATGACTGCGTGGTGTTGATAGGCGGCACGGGTGCGCTGCGCGAGGAACTGGAGGCGCAGATCCTGCGAGAAGGCTTGCGAGACAAGGTGAGACTGTTGGGGCGGGTCAGCGACGAGGACTTGCCCGCCTACTATGGGGCTTGCGACGTGTTTTGCCTCAGTAGCGTGATGAAGACAGAGGCCTTTGGCATCGTGCAGATAGAGGCCATGTCTTGCGGCAAGCCCGTGGTGGCCACGCGCATACCCCACTCAGGCGTGGCCTGGGTAAACCAGCACGGCGTGTCGGGAATCAACGTGGAGCCGCGAGACGCCAAGGCCTTGGCCCAGGCCATAGACCTGCTGACCCATGACGAGACTACTTACCGCCGCTACTCAGAGGGAGCGGCACGCCGCTACAGGGAGCTTTTTACGCAAGAGCGCATGATAGATGAATGCATGAAATTATATACTGAATTATGAAACGTGACAAAATTACGACCATCACAAAAGTGACAGAAGTAGGGGTGGCGGACTATGAGCGCGAATTGTATGGCAATCTTTCGCCCGTGGCCAGCCTCGTGAAGCGTGGCTTCGATGTAGTGGCCAGCCTGTTGGGATTGATTCTCTCTTCGCCCTTTTTCCTGCTTATCGCCATCCTCATCAAGCGTGAGGACGGCCACTCACCCATCTATCGGCAGGAACGGATAGGTTATAGGGGGAAGCCTTTCACGCTCTACAAGTTTCGTTCCATGACCATTTGCTCGGAGAAAGACGGCAAGCCCGCGCTTTGCCAGAAGGACGACAAGCGACTGACGAAGATTGGCCGCTTCCTGAGAAACCATCACCTGGACGAGTTGCCCCAACTCTGGAACGTGCTGAAAGGGGATATGAGCTTCGTGGGGCCACGCCCTGAGCGCAAGTATTTCGCTGACCAGATCAAGGCCATCAACCCTGACTACGAACTCCTATACCAGGTAAGGCCGGGACTTTTCTCTCCCGCCACGCTCTACAACGGCTATACGGACACCATGGAGAAGATGCTCATCCGCCTGCGCATGGACTTGGACTACTTGCGCACGCGTACTTTCTGGCTGGATTGCAAGATTATCCTCCTCACCATAGCGTCTATCCTGCTGGGCAAGAAGTTCTGAGGAAAGGCGAGACGGCCTGCTGAAAGGTGTAGAGACGCATTCTCGCGTTTCCTCCGGCAAGGATGCCCAGCGAGAAATGTGCTATTCGTTGTTGCTCTGGCGACTTGCTGAGACGCGGGAATGCGCCTTTACATCGTGGCGGCCGCATAACTTTTATAATACCATATATATAATATGTATACCGACGAGAAAACGATACGCCCCAAGAAGGGGCTGCTGCTGAGGAAAGTAGGCAGGCAATACATGATAGTGGAGGCTAACGAACAAGACGTGAACATGAGTGACGTGTACAGCCTCAACCTTACCGCCGCCCGCATGTGGGAGTGCCTGGCGCAGGGCGACTGCACCAAGGCGGCGCTCGTAGACCGCCTCTGCCAGGACTTCGACACAGACCAGGCCACAGCCCGGCGAGACGTGGAGCGGCAATTGGACGAATGGAAGGCCTTCGGACTGATATTTTGAACGGGAATACGCCATGAAAAACGAGGATACCAATAGCCACGTCAGACGGGAACGTCAAGTGCTCCTGGCCTTGGTAAGGGCAGGACTTTGGGAAAGAGAGCCTGTGGAGACAGTGGACTTGGCTCTTTCTGACGAGGGGTGGAACAATGTCTATCGCCTGGCCAGGCAGCAGACCGTGACGGGCTTGGCCTTTGAGGGGCTGCGCCATTGGCCTGAGCGGCTCTGTCCGCCAGAGCCGCTGTTGCTGAGATGGGCTGCCGAGGCTGACGCCATAGAGCGCGGGAACAGGAAGATGGACCAAGCGCTCACCCAACTCTATGCCGCTTTTCGCCAAGAAGGGCTTGCTCCCGTGTTGCAAAAAGGCCAGGGAGCGGCTCGCCACTACGCGAAGCCCCAGGCCAGGGTGTGCGGTGACATAGACCTCTATTTCCCAACTCCCCAGGCGGGGGAGTCTGCCCGTCTTTACCTGTGGCTCAACCTGACCCGCGTGGACAGGCAGGCCGACGGCAGCCTGCATTACCGGTGGCAGGGCGTGGACGTGGAGCACCATCCGCGGTTGCTGGACGTTCACAATCCTTTCTTGAGACGATTCGTCCGCCAGCTGGAGGAGGAGAAAGGCTATAGCCAGTTCGCCCTGGCCGCCTCTCCCGATGCGCCCATCAGCGTGCCCTCGCCCTTCCTGGAGCTGCTTTCGCTCAATCTCCACATCCTGAAACACGCCCTTGGCCGCGGCATCGGACTGCGCCAACTCTGCGACATGGCCCGTGCCTGCTATCGTTTGTGTCCAGAGGTGGACGCCAGGGAGATGGAGCGTGTATGCCGCAAGATGGGCTTGACCCACTGGTGCGCTTTGCTCCATGCCTTTCTCAGGGATTGCCTGGGACTGCCCGCGGCCTGTCTGCCCTATGCCGCCACTGCCTCCACTGCCCAGCCCCTGGCGGATATCGTGTGGCGGGGAGGCAACTTCGGCCAATACGACGACTTTCTCTTGGCGCGAGCCACGGGCTGGCGGCGCAAGCGGCAGACCGCCCTCTCCTTTGGGCGCAACCTGCGCTTCGCCTTTCGCTACGCTCCCAAGGAGGCTTTCTGGTTTTTCCTTCAGTTGATGAAAGGACAAATGAAATGACCCAGCTTCAATATTACCGAGTGGCGGGCTTCCTGCTCTCCGTCTCTTTGCCTGCGGGAAAGGATGCCGACTCTTTGCTTCCCTCTTTCCGTCCCTTCAGGGTGGGAGAGGAGGAGCGGGGCGATGTCTTGTTCCGGTGTTCCGCCAAGTCTGCCGCTGAGGCTCCCTGCCTCTCGGGCAAGACCTTGCTGGAGGAGACGGACAACGATATGGGCCATTTGCGGCTCTACGCCGTGGCGGGAGGATACGCCGTGGAGGTGACGAGCGGCAGTTATCCGCACTTGATGGTGGCCTCGGCGGACTTCACCCAGGTAGAGGCCTTCCTCCATTGGGAGGACGCGGAGGCGGGAAACGTGCTTAGTGCCATGGCGCGCGTGGCTTTCGCCCAGTCCGCCCTGTCCCATGAGGCTATCTCGCTCCACGCCGCGGCTGTCTATGTAGACGGGCGGGCTTACCTCTTCATGGGGAAGAGCGGCACGGGCAAGAGCACCCATGCCCAGCTGTGGCGGGAGTACATTGCCGGCGCGGAACTGCTCAACGACGACAACCCCGCCGTGCGCTTCTTTGGCGATACGGCCTATGCCTGCGGCACGCCCTGGAGCGGCAAGACACCTTGCTATAAGAACCTCCAGTTCCCCATAGGCGGCATGGCGCGGCTGAGCCAGGCCGCTGAGAACCGCTTCCAGCGGCAAGAGGGGGCGGACGCTTTTGTGGCCATTTACCCAGGTTGCTCCGTGATAGCGGAGAATGAGACCTTGCGCCATCACCTCTATGATACCCTCACCCGACTGGCCAACAGCGTGAAGGTGGGGACCCTGGAGTGTCTGCCCAACGGGGAAGCGGCCCGCCTTTGCTATCGGGAAATGAGTGGCAGTTTGTGAAAACAACTTATTTTGAGACGGAAAACAACTTGTTTTGATGGGCAAAATAAGTTGTTTTGATGCGGAAAATAACTTGTTTTCCCAAGCAAAATAACTTAACCTGAATTCGACGAAAAGTTGTAGAGACGCATTGACCATGACAGAGATTATGCGCACAAGCTGAGATTCGTCGAACTCACGCTAAGAGAAGACAATAAATAATCAACTTATATGATACGAAAAAACATGAGAAAACAAATCTTGTGGGCAGCCCTGCTTGCCCTGTTGTTATTGACTTCCTGCAGTTCGAACAAGAACTTTGTCTACCTGCAGGACATGCAGTTGGGAGAGCGTTACCCCATCGAGGCCAAGTATGAGCCGGTCATCCATACAGATGACTTGCTGGGCATCACCGTAAGCGGCAAGAACCCGGAACTTGCCATTCCTTTCAACATCCATGGAGGAAACTTCACGGTGGGAGCTGACGGCAACGTGTCGGCGGAAACCTCCGTCGGGACCAAGGAGAAGGGTTACCGTGTGGACATAGACGGCAACATAGACTTCCCCATACTGGGCAAGCTCCACGTGGAGGGCATGACCGTGAAGGAACTGAAGCAGATGATCTCCCAAAAGATAGAGGAAGGCAACTACATGAAAAGCCCCTTGATCACCGTGGAGTTCCTCAACTTCAAGTACACGGTGCTTGGAGCCGTGGGCCACAATGGCACTTTCTCCGCCAAGGGAGACCGCGTCACGCTGCTGGAGGCCATAGCCAACGCCGGAGACCTTACTTCCAAGGCCAAGGTGGACAGGGTGGCCGTCATCCGTGAGGTAAACGGCGAGCGGCAAATGTATATGCACGACCTGAAGAGCAAGGACATCTTTGAGTCGCCCTGCTTCTATCTGCAGCAAAACGACATCGTCTACGTGGAGCCAAAGTACCGCAAGAAGGACACCGAGGACCGCGGCTGGCAGATAGGATCCACGGTGATTTCCGTGGCCTCGGTCATCTGCTCCCTGATTTGGGCACTGAAGTAAAAATTAACCAAACAGCATACATCATGCAAACAAACAACCAAATGAAGAGCGAGCAGGGTCTCAACCTGATGGACCTGCTGGCCTACTTCGTCTCTAAATGGAGGTGGTTCCTGCTCTCGGTGCTGGTGTGCGTGGGGATAGCGTGGTACAACTACGCCCGCTCGCCACTGGTCTACTTCCGCTCGGCCACTATCATCATCAAGGACCCGTCAAACAAGACGTCCACTTCCGGACTGGATCGCTTTGACAACATCATCAACAAAGTGAACGTGGCCAATGAGCTTTTGCAGTTCCGCTCCAAGCAATTGACGCGCGAGGTGGTGCAGCGACTCCACGCGGATGTCAGCTACCAGGTGGAGGACGGCCTGCGCACCAACGAGCTTTACAGCCTCACGCCCGTGAAAGTGAGCTTCCTGGACAGCATCCCCGGCCGCTATCTCTCGTTCACCATGACCATAAAGGACAAGAGCACGGTCATCTTCTCCGACCTGGAGGGCTTCGGTCCCGAAAAGAACTATATTGTCAAGATGGGCCAGCGGGTGAATATAGGCGGCGTGCGCTTGGTGGCCACCGCCACCAATTTCTACGCTCCCTCCTGGAGCGGCACGGACATCCGTGTCACCAAGTTGCCCCTGGAGGGCGTGGTAAACCGCTACAAGGCCTCCCTCGGCATACAGCAGGAGGACGAGGAGTCTTCCATCCTGAAGCTCTCGCTGAAGGACAGCTCCCCGGAGCGGGCGGAAGACGTGCTCAATATGCTCATCACCGTCTATAACGAAGAGGCTATCAAGGACAAGAACCAAGTGGCGGTGAACACGGCCAACTTCATCAACGAGCGGCTTATCATCATCTCCCGCGAGCTGGGAGGCGTGGAGTCCGAGCTGCAATCGTTCAAGCAGCGCAACCAGGTGATAGACATCTCCACCTCGGCCAATATGTACATGAACGAGTCGCAGAAGTATAACGCCGACGCCCTGGAGCTGGAGACGCAGCTCAGGCTGGCCCAGTTCATCAAGAGCTACCTGACCGACCCCACGAAGGAGCGGGAACTGATACCCGCCAACACGGGCATTGGCGACGCGGGCATAGAGAGCCAGATAGGGCTTTATAATACCGCCAAGCTGAAGAGAGATCGACTGGTGGACGACAGCAGTGAGAACAACCCCGTGGTGCAAGAGCTCAACAACTCGCTGAGGGCCATGAAGCAAAACATCATCCGTGCCGTGGACAACATGATCGTGAGCCTCAACGTGAAGCGCAATGACGCTCAAAACCGCGAGTACAGGGCGCAGAGCCGCGTCATCTCCATTCCCAAGAAGGAACGCCAGATGCTCTCCATAGAGCGTCAGCAGAAGATAAAGGAGGCGCTCTACCTCTTCTTGCTCAACAAGCGGGAGGAGAATGCTCTCTCACAGGCCATGGCCGACAACAACGCCCGGGTGATAGACGCGGCCGAAGGCTCTCCGTCGCCCATCTCCCCGCAGCGCAACCGCATCCTCTTGCTGGGTCTGCTGGTGGGCGTGGCCTTGCCTGCCGTGGGTTGCCTCATGGTATTGTTCATGGACACCCGTGTGCATAGCCGCAAAGACGTGGAGAAGGCGCTGAGCGTGCCCTTCCTGGGCGAGATTCCTTACGAGAAAGAGAACTCCGGCAAGCGGAGCAAGGAGGAGGAGACCGCGGAGCAGGCTTCCGCCGAGGAGTTGCGGCCTGATGACAGCATGGTGGGCGAGGCTTTCCGGCTCTTGCGCACCAACATGGCCTTTATGTCCAAGAAAGACCATCCGCTCCAGGTCATCACCTTTACCTCTTTCAATGAGGGCGCCGGCAAGACGTTTATGTCCCGCAATCTGGCCATGAGCTTTGTCTATGCCCACAAGCGCGTGGTCATGCTCGACTTGGATATCCGCAAGTGCACGCTGAGCCACTATTTCGGCGGCCATCACAATGGCGTGACCAATTACTTGGCGAATCCGTCGGTGAAGGTGGACGACATTATCCGCCACATGGGCGCGCTTGACCTGATACCCTCTGGCGAGGTGCCGCCAAATCCCGCTGAGCTGCTGATGGACGAGCGGTTGGACGAGTTGGTGGGCGAGTTGCGCCAGCGATATGACGTTATCATAGCCGACAGCGTGCCCATGGGCATCATAGCCGACGCCAGCATCGCCAACCGCGTGGCCGATCTTACGATATTCGTGGTGAGAGCGGGCAAGCTGGATCGCCGCCAGTTGCCAGACATAGAGACGCTCTACGAGGACAAGAAGCTGAAAAACATGGCCTTGGTGCTCAACGGCGTGGACCCCCATCGCCATGGTTATGGCTATGGATACGGCTACGGATATGGTTATGGCTATGGATACGGCTACGGCAAGAAGAAGAAAAAGCGCAAGCGCGGCTTCTTCGGCAAGTAAGCCCCCTATGCCATGGTGACTCCCACCCTTTGGGAGTGAGATTCCCAAGCTTTGGAAGTGATTCGCGTCTCAGCAAGCAAGGTTGCTGAATAAAATTGCCTCTTCCGAATGCCTGGCGGCTTGCGGAGACGCAAGAATGCGTCTCTACAATCTTTTGTTGAATTCGCGTTACATTAAAATATAGGAGGAATTGAAAAGAGAGAAACAAAAACATCATTCGGACGGCGGCAGGCAAGGCCTGCCCCTCCGGTAAAGGCTATTGAGAGAAAATACCAATTATTAACCAAACATTGATAACATGAAAAAGAAAGAAAAGTACGAGGCTCCACAAACCGAAGTAACGAAAGTGGAGCTTGAAAACGGCTTCATGGCCGCCTCCACTTTTGAAGAAGGGAGCAAAAATCAGGAAGGCCTTAGAACGGAAGAACATGGATTCGCCGACCCGTCGAAAGAGTGGGAAGGTGATTATAACGATCAAGGCTGGGATTAATAAAGAAAAATTAAAGAATTGCTTTATGAAAAGAAATTTATTATTATCAGGGTTATTCGTAGCGGCCTTTTTCTGTGGTTGCGCGGATGACATAAGTGACGGAGGCGACAATAAAGGTGTGGCTAATCCGGTAAAGGAGGGTTCTGAAATTCTTTTCGGCTCTTCTTTGTCAACGGACGTTGACGATATCATGTCAAAGGCAAGCCGTATTGAAACGAGGACGGTTTATGGTGATCGTACCGAATCGGGAGTTCCTGTATACTGGGCTCCTGAAGGCGATGAGGTAGCTATATTCTGTGCGCAGGCTTCACAGCCCGCGAGCCGTTTGGTGAACTATATCGTCAAGCCACAAGCTGAAAAACCATATGTTTCAGAATCGGTGACAAAGGTTAATCCCGCGGAAGCGGGGCTGCAATGGGGCTCTGCCGACGAGCACCATTTTTACGCCTTTTATCCTGCTTCGGCTGTTAAAGCTGCCGACGAGGACGACCGGAATGGTGTAATTACAGCTAGTATTCCTGTCAATCAGATGCCAGAATCGTGGCGTGAGGGCGAAATAGATGGTGTGAGGACGTATTTTGGTTTGCCCAATATGGATTATGCTTACATGTATGCTTTTTCAACCTATAAGAAATCGCAGACAGAGGAAGGCACGGCTATTGACCTTCAATTCAAGAATCTTGTTACGGTGCTTGATATAACAGTGCAAGGTCCTGCAGGTGGTGAACCTATTGAAGTTTCAAACATCAATGTTAGAGCCGTTGGAGGCCAAAATGTCATATTGACGGGTGATTTCAACTGCAATATCCGCACAGCCAAACCCAATTCTAAGGAAGTCACCGCGGAATGTACTGCTGCTGGTGATTTGAATGAAGTGCGTAATAATATTTCTATACCTTGTTATAATGAGGCTACAGATGAATTCATCAAATTGGCGCCAGGCGAGCAGCTTAATGTAAAAGCATATCTGATTCCTGACGATGACCAAAGCCATATCATACAACCTCGACAGCTTCAAGTACGTGTGATAACTTTGAACGGTGCTCCCAAGGAAAGGACGCTACAGACGGCCGAAGTTGTACCACACAAAATCAACCGTATACGTTTGCCTAAGCTTGAAGCTGGTGGTATAAACTATTGGATGTCGTCGCTCGACAGGAATATCTATCTGTCAGAGCTTTCAATCCCCGGCAGTAAGTTCTCATATAATACATCTGCAAATAGTGCTAAACCCGTTTATCAGGGAGCAGATATAAAAACCCAGTTTATGGATGGCGTACGTGCTTTCATCGCTCCTGTTGATGTTAAAGGTGTGACGTATAATGGAACTCGTACCGGCTCGCTGTGGACTGGTTATGATTATTCTCACGAATATGTAGTAAGCGAGACTCCTGGTTCCCCTCTAAAAATTAATGGTATTTCAGGTACTACTACACTTGTTAATACCATCGAAGACATTGCTGAAGGTTTGCAAAAATCGGAAGACGAATTAGGTGCCGCTGCACATGAATGTGCTGTGGTTATGATTACTAAACCTGGTTCCGTTTCTGCAAATGATGTGAATTTTACAGGTGAATGGGAATTACGTTTGGAAGGTTTACGTTTTAATACAGTAGGAGGTGATTATACTGTTTGGATTGAAGCGGTTGCCAATGAATTGCAAGCTTTGAGTAAAGATGCTTCAAAGCGTATCTACACTGGGGAAATTACAGCCAATACGACTCTTGAAGATGTACGAGGCAAGATTATCTTGAAAATCAATTATAATGATGTTTCACAGGAAGCTGTTTTTGCATCGAGTGCACGTTATCCCATGCTGTTCTCACGATGGGACGGTCTGACAAAAACTGTTCCATTGTATTGGGGAACGATGGCTCAAGCGGCTTCATTGAAGTGGATGTATCATGAATCGACACACGTAGGTAGTGCCGGTGAAGCCGGTATCCCAAATACGGCAGCGATTAAATTAAGTAATGTGAATGCTATTTTCACGAATAGTATTGACGCATATTTGGGTAACGATGCTCACGACACTTGGTACATGAACGATTGTGGCGGTGTATTTACAGGAAGTGTCTCTGGAACAGACGACTATGATGGGACTTATTCAGAAGACAATAATTCTGTCATAGCTTTGACCAAATGGATGAATCGCGAAGTGCGCCAGACGTTGCAAAAACGTACTGAAAATGCTTCTACAGGCCTTGTGTTCTTTAACTTTGCCGACAAGCAGGCAGGTTCAGGCGTAGAGTATGAAACAAACGAGTTGATTCAGACCATTATCGACAACAACTTCAAGTTCGCTTTGCGTAAAGCGGGAGAATCGGGTACCACGACCAACTCCTCCGACGCTTCATATAGTGAAGGTGGACCTGTTTGGAGATAATTCCTATTTGACGGCATGCGGGGCGGAGCGTTCCGCTTCGTGCGCCGTCTCATTTCCCTTAGCAACCGCGTGATGTCCCAGAGGGCATGCGTCATGGTGCTTGTAATCATAAAACGGAAAAACATAAACAAATGAAAGAAACGATAAAAGCGTTATGCTGCGCTTGTTGCGCTGTGCTGTGCGTCACGGCGTGCTCAGAAATCGAGGATAACGTGACATCTCAGAACAATTCAAGACAAGTGAGCATAACTGGTGAAGCTGACACCTTCACCGCTCTCGCCGCCACGCGCACACAGGTAGGCGATATAGCAGACGATGGTGCGCTGACGATAGAGTGGAGTGTAGGCGACACGCTGGGCGTGTTCAGCGAAGACGGACAGCCTAGCGTATTTACAAGCACCAACACGGAGCCCGCGACATCAACTACTTTCACGGGCACGCTGACAGGAGGCGGTGAGCCTCGGTACGCTTTCTATCCGTATGACGCGGAAGTGACAGACTTGACGAAAATCCCGGTGACTATCCCCGCGGAGCAGATGTACCGTGACGAAACTTCGGTGGCACAGTATGACTTCAAGGCTTCCAACTCGATAACGGCCAATGCCAATGGTGGTTATCGCATGGCCATGAGGCAGATGGCCGCCCTTGTCCGCTTTGAGGTAAATCTGAGTGGTGTGCCTGATTTGGCGGACGACGAACTGTTGCTGGCCGTCACCATCCGTCCCACCGAAGGCGGAGGGCCGATGACGGGCGACTTTACGTATAGCTTGGCCAATCTTGACGCAGGTCTGTCCTCCAGTGGGGAAACCAATGATAGACTGACCATAAAGTTTGCCGTGCCTCCCACAGCCCGTGAGACGATTACGGCCTATGCCGTGGTAGCCCCGGGCAAGCATGAGAGAGAGGGCTGGACATGCTACTTCGTCACCGACAGGCATGAAGGTACGTTCAAGACCACCGCCCTCTGCGATTTCGAGGCAGGCAAGTATTACACCGTGCCGCTCACGGCCGAAGTGCTGGAAACGTACGCCGCCGCAATAGAGCCTATACCCGAAGAAGAACTGGAGGAGACTGCCAACTGCTACATCGTGACCAAGGCGGGCGAGTATAGCCTGAAGGCCACTGTCATAGGCAATGGCCCTAAGGGGATAATCCCAGGGGCTGGCTTCCATACGGAGAATCCCTACATCAACCCCAAATCGGCCAAGGTGCTGTGGAGCGATAAAAAGGGTTTTGTCACTGACGTGCGTCTGGAAAACGGCCGCGTATATTATACCGTGCCTGAAAGCGTCGCTTTCACGGACGGCACGATTTCCGGCAACGCCGTTATAGCGGTCTACAGTGAGCCAGACTGCCAAGGCGACATCCTTTGGAGCTGGCACATATGGGGCACAATCGGCATGCCCGAGGACGAGGAGTATACTAATCAGGCCGGGGCGAAGTTCCTTGTCATGGACAGGGAGCTTGGCGCGGTGCGCGTGGGACAGAATGGCACGCTCTACCAGTGGGGACGTAAAGACCCGTTCCCTGGTGTTCATTCAGGCTCGTCGATATACAATGAGGAGGATACCAAAACGAATGTCGCGAACAGCTACCCCAACGACTATAAGCTGAAGCTTGATAACGCCACCATCGAAAATGCCGTGCGTAATCCTCAAAGCCTCATCTCGAAGTCGGTAACAGGCCAGTTGCATTGGCTTGGCGAGCCTAACTGCTATTTGTGGGGAGACGCTGAGCGGACAATGCCCGCTACTCTCGATGACCCGGCGGCAGGCGAAGGCTGGAAGCAGCAAAAGACTATCTATGACCCCTCGCCCGTAGGCTATCGGGTGGCAAACGTCTTCACTTTCAGTGGATTTACCAAGATGACGAGCGGAAACACCAGCGATGTCGAGGATACCGATGACGGTTTTGACGTTTTGCTCGAAAGACTTGACTACATCAATTATGTCAAGGCGAAAGTCGGTACCAATGACTGGTGGTTCATTCGTTACCCTGGTGACACGGAGGGCGTATTGTATTCGGCCATAAGGTCGCGTGATGGCAGCACGGGCATGAAAAAAACCGGTGCGGGTGAAGGTGGCTATTGGTGGACTGCCGAGGCTTTTGTCGCCGAGGATGGCAAACAACACGCTTATTATCTCAATACCGATGAATTCGCGGATGCTGCCAATGGTGTAGGTACTGCCAACATCATCAGCACCTACGTCCATAATACATATCTGCGCGATGCCTACGCCGTACGTTGTGTAAGGGAAAAGTGAATGGAGAATGATTTCAATGAATGTATCATTAAAATAATTAAGTTATGAACGGAAAAACAATTCTGGCGGCCTTGGCTTTGATGGCAGCCAGTCCCGCTTGCGCCCAAGAGGTGTATGTGGAACAAAATGGAGACTACACGGACTCCGTGTTTTACAGCAAGAGTAAGCACAAGGTGGTGACCAACACCTTTTGGAACAACTGGTTCGTGAGCGTGGGAGGCGGAGCGCAAATGTACTTCGGCGACCACGACAAGCAGGTAGACTTCGCTGACCGCCTGAGTGGCGCGCTCGACGTGGCCGTGGGCAAATGGTTCTCACCGCAAATAGGTGTGCGCTTGATGTATAGCGGTCTTCAGGTGAAGGGTGCCACCAAGTGGCCTGACTCAGGCTACGACGTGGCCCACGGAACGGGTGTGGACGTGCCCGGAAAGGGAAAAGGCACGGGTCACAACCTGCAGAAGCAGAAGTACAACATGTGGAACGTTCACGCCGACGTGATGTTTAACCTATCTAACATCCTGTTCGGCTACAACGAGAACCGCATTTACAACTGCAGCCCCTATCTGGGCGTGGGCGTGATGAGTGCCACCAGCGAGCCCAAGAACGCAGACGTGTCGGGCCACGTGGGTATAATGAACTCCTTCCGCCTCAGCTCCGCCTTCGACATCAACCTGGATTTGAGAGGAACTTTCGTCAATGATGACTTCGACGGCGAGGTAGGAGGCCGTGGCGGAGAAGGTATGTTTACGGCCACCATCGGGTTGACCTACAAATTCCCGCAAAGGGGCTGGAACCGCTCGAAGACCATCGTGCGCTATAACAACGCGGCCGTCAACGCCCTGCGTGCCAGACTGGACGACATGAGCGCGGAGAACAACAGGCTGAAGAACGCACTGGCCCAGAGCGAGAAGGAAAAGGCCGAGGCTAGCGCGAGGAAGATAGCCGCCGCCAGCTTCGTGACGTTCAAGGTGGGCAAGGTAGAGTTCTCCAACGAGGCGCGCGTAAATCTGGGCATGCTGGCCGAGATTATAAAGAGCGGTGGCAAGAGCACCACTTATACCATCACGGGTTATGCCGATGAGGGCACGGGCAGCCAGGAAACCAACGAGCGACTGAGCAAGGAGCGTGCCGAGGCGGTATATGACTGTCTGGTAAATGAGTTTGGCGTAGACCAGCAGCAATTGGAAGTAGACTACAAGGGCGGCGTGGAGAACATGTTCTATGACGATCCTCGCATGAGCCGCGCTGTCATCACCAAGAGCAAGTAATCATCGAATCTCTTCGCGAAACAGAACCGCTTCTGTTTCGCTCATCCCCTCTCCCGCGCTAGACGAAGCACGGGAAGGGGATTTTTTCGTTATTCTTCGCGGGCGGTCTCAGCTAGTGTTTTGACAGGTAAGCATCGCCCTTCAACCTGACTGGCAAATAGGTCGCGCCTAAGCGCGGGATAGGCTGGATGAAGGATATTAGCTATTTTTAACTTGCGCTGGATGAAAAGATTCAACTTATCGTTTTAATACCTAAGGATAAAATCGTACTTTTGCAGAAACTCTTATCAACAATGTGAGGAAATGAAACTGAAGCATATTCATATAGACAATTATAAGTTGTTCCGCAATTTTGATATCGATTTTCGTGACGGGAACGAACCGCTCCGCATCGTGGTTATCGCGGGAATAAATGGTATCGGAAAGAGTACGCTTTTGGAATACATCAAGCCGAAGAGCATGGCATCCACTCCTTACGGAACAATCCAGGTCGAGGCAGACGGAGAGGACAAAACATTTGAGGTGCCTCCTTCAATCTTTCAAAATAAAGCTTATAAAGAAGCTTTCAGCTCCGTTTTATATTTCAGTGCGGACAATGCCGGTACGGCCTCACAGGATTTGGAGAAAAAGATAGTCAAATATGTAGACCGTTTTGTCTATGAAGAAGGAAAGACCAGTTTCGAGGCATACGAGAGAATACAGGCGTTGCTGGACACCGTGTTTGCCGATTTTCATCTGCAAGTCCATTTTAAAGGCTTGAATGCCGACCGTCAGTTAAGATTCGTCAACGGCGATGGAGTCGAGTTTGGCGTAGAAGGATTATCGGACGGCGAGAAGCAGTTGTTGGTAAAAGTGTTTCCATTGTTTATGGGCGACATCGAGGGGCGTGTCATTCTTATGGATGAACCTGACAGTTCGTTGCATCCCTCTTGGCAAAGTTATTTGTTGCCTATATTAAGACGGTGTGCGGAAGAAAACGGCTGCCAGTTTCTTCTTGCGACTCATTCACCTCAAATCATATCCTCTGCCTACCAAAAGGAAATACGCATCTTGACACGTGGTGTCGATGGCGCGATTCAGGCGAAACAGTGCGAGGAAGGTCCCTATGGATGGACGGTCGAAAGGGTGTTGGACGAAATACAGAATGTACCTGTACTGCGAGTTCCCAATGTGGAAAAACGGTTGGCTGACTTGCGGAAAGGCATTCAGGAAAAACGGTACAATGATGCACACTTTCAGCAAGAATTGAAAGAATTGGAAGGTTTGCTGGGTTATTCTGATTCGGACTTGGTCCTTATTCGAATGGAAATCATGCGGAAGCAAAAGGAGGTGAGGGATGCAAAGAATCAGTAAAGGGAATCCTCCCGCTTTTTTCTCGGACTTTATAAAAAAGGAAAAGCCTAAAGACTGGAATGACGTTGCTCCCATCCGAGAAAAACTCAGAGAGTATATTTTGGAGAATGAGCAGAAGGGTTTTTGCGCTTATACGGAAATCAAGATACAAGGCAGCAGGAACTGCCATATCGATCATTTCCATACCCGCAATCTGTTTCCAACTGAGACTTTCGCGTACAATAATCTGTTGGTGTCCTGCAATTCCGAAGAATATGGGGCCAAATACAAAGACAAGCAAATCAGAAGCAAAGCGGATTACGATTTTCTCATTAATCCGGCAGTTGACACTCCTTCTGAGTATATGGAATATACCTTTACAGGGGAGATGGAAGCTATTGGCCAAAAGCAAAAAGGCATCCGCACAATCAGTTATTTTAACCTAAACGAACGACGTTTGGTAAACCGCCGGAAAAAAGCCATTATAAATCTCAACAGCATGAAAGACGCATTGACAGAAGACGAACTTGTTGCCGCTATCGGAGAATTTGAAACGATGATCCGGCAATTATATAGACAGGGTTGAGAAAAGAAAGGGGCAATGGAAATTCAGTGGGGATTGCCCGTAGTTGCATTGTATATGATGGAATGAAGAGACCTTCTTCGAGGGTCTTGAGTTGTTTACGTAAATCGCATTCCGCGAACTTGCGTTGCTTTATAAGCAGAATGAATATGACATCACAAAAGCTGCCGCTGGGCAATGACGCGTATTTCCAGGAAGTGGCGCGCTGGCTGGCGGAAGGCAGGCTTGTGACCGTGAGAGGGCAAGGCCGCAGCATGTTTCCCTTTATCGTAGACGGCAGGGACAGCGTGGTGTTGGGGCAGGCTCGTCAAATAGAGGTGGGAGACATCGTCTTGGCAAACGTGAGGGGGAAAGGATATGTATTGCATCGTGTCTATCGGCGGCAGGGCGAATGCCTAACCCTGATGGGAGACGGAAACATCCAAGACAAGGAACATTGCGACCTGTCTGCCGTATTGGGCAAGGCCGTGGCCATCATCCGCAAAGGCCGATACATAGATTGCGATGCTTGCGTGGAGAGGCTGAAGGCTGCCGCCTGGCGAAGGCTGTTGCCCCTGAGGCGGTATTTGCTGTATGTCCCGCGATGCTTTCCGTATCGCCGATGAGATGCCAGGCACCCGTTGGATAGCAAAAAAATAATCTGGCCTGAAAAGTCAGTACTACTGCTCTGGCGTTTCAGTACTACTGAAATCCAATATCAGTAGTACTGCGTTGGCCAACGCAGTATATCTTCTCTGAAGGGGGAGTCTATTATAGCGTGAGTCCGAAGAATTGTGTTTTGCGTATATCTAAACTGTAGAGACGTGGCGTGCCGTGTCTCCCCTGGCGGGAATTCATGGAATTACCATATCCGCTTGATGAGATGTGCGGCACGGCAACTTGACGGGGGAACGAGCCCTGGAGCACTTATTACAAATCCTTTTCATATAGTATATAAACTCCAAGAAGCTAGAAGAAAAGTCTGTTCCACGACGTGAAATAGCTATTCCACGACGTGGAATGGCTGTTTCTCGACGTGGAATAGCTATTTCACGTCGTGGAATGCAAAAGTATACTATATTCTCTTGGTTTTGTTCCTGTTATCTCGCGCCCTCGCCAGTAAGCTGAGATTCTTGACGATATATTATTTGGTGCATTCTGGCAGAGTGCCATCGAACACACATTGGATTGCCATGAGAAGGGGGATGTTTTTGGGGCTGGCACTGGTTCTATGGAAATTATAGAAGCTGGGGAGGCGATATTTCAGAAAGAATGCTTATCTTCGCGTAATAAACCGATATGCTAACAACGAAATCGAATACAATGGATAGGAAAACAGCATTGATTACAGGCGTTACAGGACAAGACGGCTCTTACTTGGCGGAGTTCTTGCTGGAAAAAGGATACGAGGTGCATGGCACAATACGCCGTTCCTCGGTGGACTTTCGTGAGCGCATAGCCCATTTGGAGGGTATGCCCCATTTCCATTTGCACTATGCCGACTTAGGGGATTCCATGAGCGTCATGCAGGTGATAGGCAAGATAAGGCCCGATGAGATATACAATCTGGCGGCGCAAAGCCATGTGCAAGTGTCTTTTGATACGCCTGAGTATACCGCCAACGTAGACGCGGTGGGCGTGCTCAGGGTGTTGGAGGCGGTAAGGCAGTGTGGACTTTCCTCCACGTGCCGCATCTACCAGGCCAGCACTTCCGAGTTGTATGGCAAAGTGGAAGAGGTGCCGCAGAACGAGAACACGCCCTTCCACCCCTATAGCCCCTATGCCGTGGCCAAGCAATATGGTTACTGGATTGTAAGGGAGTACAGGGAGGCTTATGGCATGTTCTGCTGCTCGGGCATCCTGTTCAATCATGAGAGTGAGCGCAGGGGGGAGACTTTCGTTACGCGCAAGATAACTTTGGCGGCTTCCCGCATCGCCCAAGGAAAGCAAGACAAACTTTATCTTGGCAACCTTTCTTCACTCAGGGACTGGGGGTATGCCAAGGATTACGTGGAGTGCATGTGGCTTATATTACAACACGACAAACCTGAGGACTTCGTGATTGCCACGGGTGTGCAGCACTCCGTCAGGGAGTTTTGCCAGTTGGCTTTCCATTATGCGGGCATAGAATTGCGTTTCGAGGGTGAGGGAGCCAACGAGAAAGGTATTGACAAGGCTACGGGCAAGGTGCTCGTGGAGGTGTCGCCTGATTTCTATCGTCCTACCGATGTCGTCAACTTGTGGGGTGACCCCACGAAAGCCAGGGCTGAACTTGGATGGAATCCCACCAAGACTACTTTTGAGGAACTGGTGAAATTGATGGTGGAAGCGGATATGGCGAAGGTAGCCGTGGAACGCGCCAGTGAGCAAGTGCGCACCAATTTGGCTGAGTATCTGGAGCGTGGTATCGTGAAGTAAAGGGGTATCTCTTATTTGATACCCCTTTCGTTGAGCGCTTTCGCGTAGCGTGCCGCGTTTCTCAGGTGTTCTTGATAAGTGCGGGCAAAGTTGTGCGTGCCGCTGAAATCTTCCTTGGCGCACATATACAGGTAATTGTGCTTCTCGTGGTTGAGCACGGCATCTATGCCCGCTATGCTTGGAATGCGGATGGGGCCAGGGGGCAACCCTGGATACTTGTAGGTGTTGTATGGGCTGTCTATGGTGAGCAACTTGTGGTAGATACGGCGCAAGCCAAAGTCTTTCCAAGCGAACTTGATGGTTGGATCGGCCTGCAACGGCATTCCTTGAGGATACTCATTGTCGCGCAGCATTAGCCGGTTGTAGTACATGCCTGCCACCATAGGTTTCTCCGCGTTGTTGGCGGTCTCTTCGTCTATGATGCTGGCCAGCGTGGTTACCTCGATAGGGGTAAGCTTCATGGCCTCCGCTTTTTGCCGTCTTTCAGCGTTCCAGAATTTACCGTTCTCTTTTTTCATCCTCTCCAGGAAATTATCCACCGTGGTGTTCCAGTAGATGTCGTACGTGTTGGGGATGAACATGGCCGCAATGGTGGTCGTGTCATAACCATACTTGGCGCAAATCTTGTTGTCGGTAAGTGCCTTGTAGAGTTCTGTGCTGTCCATCATCAACCGCTTTGAAACCTCTGCGGCTAGCCTGTCCAGCGTCCGAACGCTTGGAATCGTGAGATTGACAGGTTCTTGCAGGCCGTTTTTTATTCTGCGGAAGATGGTGAAGGTGGTTTCGCCAGGGCGGATGGCATAGCGTCCTGTGCGCACGTGATCTTTGTATGAGCCGTGCCGCATCAGCGTGTTCATCGCGTGCAAGGCGTGGGATGAGGCGATGGGTTCCAATTTGTGGTATATGGAGTCCATGGTGTCATCTCGGTCTATATATATATAATATGTGTCGTCTTGGTTGTTGAAGGGCGTGAAGAAGTAAAGGCCGGCCAAGGCGATGATGGCCACGAGGCAAGCGGCCGCTCCATACACGTATCGTCTGTTCTTTTTCTGTTTCATGATTATCGGTTTTGTCTGCAAAAGTATATGAAAAAGGTTGAATGGCAAAATTAATTCGCTTTTATTGTAGCCGTACTTCAATTTTTTTATATATTTGCAAGAGTAACACACAATATGGATTATGTACTTGAAGTTTAGCATACCCTATAAGACAAAGTGGGGAGAGAAGTTGGTGATAGACCTTACTTATGTGAGCGCTGACGGATATCAGCGCAGGCAGGATATCCCTATGCAGACAGCCGATGGTTATCTGTGGACCAGTGAGACTTTTGTTGTCAAGGAGCGTCGCCACCGCTATACGGGCATCTCCTATTATTATAAAGTGATAGACGGTTCGGGCAAGGAGTTCCGTCGTGAAGATCCCTTGGCGGTGAGAAGCTATCCCTTTGACGAGAACATGAACTATACCTTTCCCGATTTTTGGTTGGAAGACCCCATGGAGCGAAAGGGAGTGATTCCTGTGCTCAAGAAGAACACAAAGGCAAAGATAGTCATTCCCTCAATGCCATTGTTTAGCCATACCATGTTGTTTAAGATTTACGCCCCTCGGCTTACCAAAGGAGAGGCCGTTGCTATCGTGGGCAATCATCCTGTGTTGGGAGCGTGGAACGTAGACCGTTATTTGCCCATGAAAAGCATAGGCGGCTCGCAGTGGATGTTGTGCATTGACACTTTCCCCGTAGACCAAGAGCTGTCATACAAGTATGTGGTGGTAGATGTGGAGCGGCGGGCTTTCAAGCGTTGGGAGCATGGAGAGGATAGGAAGGTGACGCTAGACAGGCAGACCAATAGCGGAGTCTTTGTGCTTAACGGGGGAGAATTCCGTGACAAGCCTTTACCGCCTTCCGCGCTTTTCAATTTCGATACTTACGTTTTCGACCTCGACGGGACTTTGCTTGATACGCTGGAGGATTTGGCAGCCAGTTGTAATTACGCGCTCTTGAAACATGGGTTCCCGGAGAGAACCGTGGAGGAGGTGAGACGTTTCGTGGGCAATGGCGTAAGGAAACTGATGGAGCGGGCTGTGCCAAAAGGAACGGGACAGCACGAGATAGAGGAGGTGTTGGATGATTTCCGCGTCCATTACCTGCGCCATGGCAAGGACACTACTGCGCCTTACGATGGTATGCCGGAGATTTTGGGTGAGCTGAAAGCCAGGGGAAAGAAGATAGCCGTAGTCAGCAACAAGTTTTATGCCGCTACCCAGGAACTTTGCCAGTACTATTTCCCTGGTTTGGTAGACGTAGCGATAGGAGAGCGAGAGGATATTCGCAAGAAACCCGCTCCCGATACCGTGGAGGAAGCCTTGCGTCAACTGGATGCCAGCAAGGAAACCGCGGTCTACATAGGAGACAGCGACGTGGATATACAAACCGCCCGTAATTGTGGCATGCCGTGCATCAGTGTGTTGTGGGGATTTCGTGACCGCGAGTTCCTGCTGGAACATGGTGCCACGATGATGATATATTCGCCCAGCCAACTTATCTAGTTGTTGGCTGGGCGAGAGAATCATTCGTATCTGATAGCTTCTATCGGGTCTAGCCGTGCCGCTTTCTTGGCGGGATACCATCCGAAGAACACTCCCGTAAAGGTACATACGGCAAAACTCATGATGATACTCCAAGGCTGTATATAGATAGGCCACTTGGCCAAGAGGTTTACCGCATAGGAAGAGCCTATGCCCAGCAGTACGCCGATGATACCACCTGTGACGCTCAGCAAGATGGCCTCTATCAGGAACTGGTTCAGTATGTCTATGCCTCTGGCTCCGACGCTCATGCGCAAGCCTATCTCCCGGGTTCGTTCGGTTACACTTACGTACATAATGTTCATGATGCCGATACCGCCCACAATCAAGGAAATACCCGCCACGCATCCCAACAGGATGGTAAGCATGTTGGTAGTGCTGCTCATCATGCTGGAAAGTTCCTCTTGCGAACGGATGGTGAAGTCATCCTCGTCACCGTCAAAGGTGTCCGTGGCTTCTTTCAGCTTGTGATTGCGGCGCAATATCTCGCTGATTTGTTCTGTTGCCTGGTCGGTTACGCCCTCGGTGATGGCAGAGCAGTTGATACCGCCCAGGTAAGTTTGCGCCAAGATGCGCTTCATCACCGTGGTGTAAGGAGCCAAAGCCAAGTTGTCTTGGTCCATACCCATAGAGTTGTAACCTTTCTTCTTCAGGACGCCCACTACCCGGAAGGGGATTTTGTTGAATCGTACAACCTTGCCTATCGGGTCTGAACCATCAGGAAACAAGTAATCCACCACCGTTTGTCCCAGTACGCATACCTTGGCGCTGGTGCGCACGTCCGTTTCGGTAAACATTTCGCCGTTGCTTACGGTTAATTGGCGTATTTCCAGATAGTCTAAGTCCACGCCGTAGATGGTAGACTGGGTATTGTTGTTGCCGTTGATGAATTGTCCGCTGCTGTTCACGGTGGGGCTTACGGCCTTCACGTAACTGCATTGGTCCTTGATGGCATTATAGTCTTCCAGCTTCAGCGTTTGCATGGCGGAAGGATCCTGTCTCACTCCGCCCCTCATGTCGGCTCCCGGGCTTATCATAATCATGTTGGAGCCCATCTCGGCGATATTGGCTTGTATGCTCTTCTTGGAACCTTGTCCTATGGCAAGCATGGTGATGACAGAGGCCACGCCTATGATGATGCCCAGGCAAGTAAGGAAGGAGCGCATCTTGTTGGCCGCTATCGCCCGCAGCGCTATCTTCAATAAGTTGCTATAGTTCATTACTCGTCAGTGTTAACAGGTAGAGCCGCCAGACCTTCGGCGGCCGAGAGGATGTTGGTGTTGTATTCATCGCTGATTACCTTGCCGTCTCTCAGTTGGATATTGCGGCTGGAGTATTTTGCGATGTCGGGATTGTGGGTCACGAAGATAATGGTGCGCCCCTCGGCGTGCAGTTTCTGGAAGAGCACCAGTATCTCGAATGAGGTACGTGTGTCAAGGTTTCCGGTTGCCTCGTCTGCCAATATCACGGCAGGGTTGTTGACCAACGCCCGCGCTATGGCTACGCGTTGCATCTGTCCTCCAGACATTTGGTTGCTCTTGTGGTAAAGCCTCTCGCCCAGCCCTACGGCTTCCAACGCGTCGATGGCTCGCCGCGTTCTCTCCTTGCTTGATATGGCGGGGTTATACATCAAGGGTAATTCCACGTTTTCCACGCTGGTGGTCTTGGGCAGCAGGTTGTAGTTCTGGAATATGAAACCTATCTTCCTGTTGCGGAGCACGGCCCTTTGCGACTTGCTCATCTTCCTCACCGAGATGCCGTCCAGGTAGTATTCGCCTTTTGTTGGTGTATCCAGGCAGCCCAGTTGGTTCAGTAACGTGGACTTTCCAGAGCCTGACTTACCCATGATGGTAACGAATTCGCCCTCGTGTATCTTGAACGAGACTCCCCGCAAGGCATGTACTACCTCATCACCCACCAGGAATTCCCTGGTAACGTTCTGCAACTCGATGACTACTTTCTTTTCGTTCGTTTCCATGGCCTTACTTCTTCTTGTCCTTTTTGTCAGGTGGGCCTGGAGCGAAGGGACTGCGTTCACCGCCTTCCTGTGGTGCCATTCCCTCTCCGCCTTCAGTGGTCACTTCCAATTCAGTGATGATGGTTTGTCCTTCCTTTATGCCGCTGATGATTTGTGTGTGCGTGCCATCAGTCATGCCTATCTTCACAGTGTGGGCCACGAGCTTGTCGCCTTCCAGTGTCCACACCTTTGACGTGCCGTTGCAGTCTACGATTTTCTTGTTACCCACGGTCTCCTTTACAGGTGTGAAGCGCAAGGCCTTGTTGGATACGCTTAATACGCCCTGCATTTCAGTGGTGTAGATGGTGACGTTTGCCGTAAGTCCAGGTTTCAGTTTCAAATCGTCGTTGCGGGCACTGATTACCACTTCATAAGTCACCACGTTGTCCGTCTCCGTGGCTTCCTGCCTTACTTGTGTCACGGTTCCGCTGAAGGTGTCATTGGGGAAAGCGTCCACGGTGAAGGTAACCCTGGCTCCCTCGGTCACGTTGCCTATGTCAGCTTCGTCCACGTCGGCTACTACCTGCATGTCTTTCAGGTCTTTGGCCACGGTGAAGAGTTCAGGCGTGTTGTAGCTGGCTGCCACGGTCTGTCCTTCTTCCACGGCTTTACCCAGTATCACGCCGTCTATGGGCGCGGTGATAGTAGCGTAGCCCAAGTTTGTCTGCGCTGTTTGAACGCTCTCCTTGGCGCTAATCACTTGCTCTTTGGCTTGCTTGTAGGTGAGAAGGGCGTTCTCATACTCGTCCGCGCTCACCAGTCCTTTGTCGTAGAGTTCCTTGTAACGCTTGTAGTTGGCGGTTTGATAGTTCAAAGTGCTCTCCGCGTTGTTCAGGTTGGCCTTGGCCGTGTTCAATGTGCTGATGAGGTTGGTCTTGTCCAACTCGGCGATAACCTGCCCTTTTTTCACTTCGCTGTTGTAGTCCACGTATATCTTGCTGATGATGCCAGATACCTGTGTACCTACGGTGACCTCGGTCACGGGTTCGATACTGCCAGTTGCGGTAATCGAGTTCTGTATGTTGGCGGGTGCCACTTTCTCGGTTACGAAACTGACTTCTTCTTTTTTCTTGCTGTCTGGCCACAGCCATGACACTACGGCGATAAGGATGATGACCCCTACCACATACCATATCTTGCTTATCCTTTTCATATATTTATTTTATGTGATGAGATTTATCTCAGTTTTCCTGTTTGATAGAAATTCAGCATGTCGATGTTCAGGATGGTGAGATACTTGGCTTGCAGCTCGTTTTGCTGTGCCTGTATCAGGTTGTCCTTTCCTGTCATCAGTTCCACTATGTTCTTCAGTCCCAGCTGGAATTGCTCGCTCAGCAATTTATAGCTGGCCTTGGCGCTTTCCGTGCTTTGCTTGGCGGCCTTGAACTGGCTCTGGCTCGTGTTGGCTTGCAGCCAGTAGTTCTCTATTGTTGAGTAGAGCGCGGTTTGCTGGTTCTGCAAGTCCAGCATGCTGCTTTGTTTTTGTATCATGGCCTTGTTGATGGAGGTCTTGGTCTGCCTGTTGTCGAAGATGGGGATGCTGATGGTAAATCCCGCGCCAGCGGAGAAATTGGTCTTCAACTGCGTGCCCCATGTCTTGTCGTTCATAGAGGTGGTGCTGGTGCTAAGCCCCGCGTTCATGCTCAGACTTGGCAGTCTGCCGGCCTTGGCTATCTTGATGTTCAGGTCGCTTTGCTCTATCGTGTTCAGGTATGCCTTTATTTCGGGTCTGTTGTCCAGGGCGGCCGCATATACGCCTTGCATGGTTGGTATCTCGCGGAGTGCCATTTCGTCCGTGCTGCTGGGCGTGGCTATGTCGAAATCGTCATCGTTGGTGATTTGCAACAACTCCTTCAGTTGCCGCTTGTAGTTCTTCACCTGGCTTTCGGCAGATACTACGTTGTATTCGTCTTGCGCTCTCTGTGCGGTCAGTTGGGCAACGTCGGCTTTGCTCATCTTACCCACCTCATACATCATCTTGCCTCTTTCCTCGTTCTTTTGGCTGGTCTCCAGGCTCTCCTTGTTCACTTTCACAGCCTCGGTGGAGTAGAGTATCTGCACGTAGAGCTGCGCGATTTGCTCCTGTATGCTTTGTGCCTGGGTGGCGGAGTCCAGTTCGGCCTTTTGCTCAGCCAGCTTGTTCAGCTTGATGGTGTTGCGGTTTTGGTTGCCGTTCCATACAGTCCAGTTGGCGTTGATGCCGTATGAGCCGTTGTAGTATACCTTGTCGATGGAACTGCGGGAGTATCCGTCGGTGCTGATGCCGCTTGCCACCCACGGCGTGTAGCTGACACTTTGGTTGGTGGAGAAGTTCAGCGAGGGAAATAATGCCGCTTTCGATTGCAGCACGTCCTCGTGGGAACTTTGCTTGGTCAGCCTGGATTTCTGGATGGTGATGTTGTTTTGCAACGCGTAGTCTACGCATTCTTGCAATGTCCATTGCCTTGCCTGTGTCAAGGATGGCACACAAAGTAGCGCAAGGCCCATGGCCATGGATACGAATGTTTTCTTCATGTTACCTATTCTTAGATGGTTTGTTTTCGTCTTTTGTTTTTGCTCTCTTGGTCTGTTTCTTGTTTTGTTTGCCATTTGACGCAACAACTTCCCGAAAAGTTTACCATCCTGCCCGATATTTAACATTACTTCACGCATGTTTAGCGACTATTAGTAGGTTGGCGTTGCCACTCTGTCTGTTTTTTGCGATGTTCATTGAGGGTAATGTGAGTTTCCCTTTTTATCGTGTCATGGCGTTGTTTCTTTCAGTCCATGTTGTTTGTCATTTCAATATAAGTTGTTTTCCCCGGCAATTTAACTTGTTTTCCCTGGCAATTTAACTTATTTTCCTCAGCAAATTAACTTGTTTTCCTCGGCAAAACAAGTTAATTTCCCACCTTGCTTGCCAGTTGGGGTTCAGGGACTTGTCATGACGTGAGGAAGGATAGGGGGCGATAAAAACGAAAACTCCCTGTGGGAGTGCTTTTGGGCACGCTTCCACAGGGAGCTTTCGTATGGTTTTGCAGTCTTTGTTATCGGATGCGGTCTGCCGCTTTCACTAGTTTCTCGTCGTCGCTTATGCCTTTGCGGGCCATGAGGAGCAAGATGATGGATACCAATGGCAGGCATGCGGCGAAGCACAAGCGCATGTGGCCTCCATCAGTTGGCAAGTTGATGACGCCCAGGAAAAATAGGGCGAGGTAGACATGCCATATCAACTCGAAGCCCATCGCCCACAAACAGAGGCGCATCTGGAGTTTGCGGTTCCTGTAGAGGAATATGTTGGCCAGCGAGATGACAGCCGCGATGGACAACGAGGCAAACAATGGCCAACTGAGAAACGATATGATGCCATTGGTGTCTCTTACCCCAAGGTTGAAAACGAGCGTCTCCGAACCCATGGCCGCGGGTTCCACCGCGATGAGCGGGAAGAACAGGCATGCCACGATGGCAATGACCGCTCCCAAAAGGAAAAGGCTTTGCTTGCGTTGTATCATTGCTCTTCCACCTTGTCGTTAGCAGGGTCACGCCAGTAGATGTTGCCCTCCATGAATTCCTCCGTGGCGATAAGGGTGGGCTTGGGCAGCTTCTCATAGTAGCGGGAAATCTCTATCTGCTCCCTGTTCTCGAACACCTCGTCCAGCGAGTCGTTATAGGAAGCGAACTCGGCCAGCTTTTTGTTGAGGTCTTGCTTGATTTCCGTCGTGATCTGGTTGCTTCGCTTGGCGATGATGGCAATGCTTTCGTAGATGTTACCTGTTTGGTCACAAAGGTCCATGATGTTGCGAGTGACCGTGTTGATGGGTGCTTTAGATTTCTTGTAGTCCATGATGTGTATAATAGATGCTATATATTAATAATGTGTGTAACCCCTTTTCTTTTCTCTTTTTTAGTAAACGGCGTCAGAAGAATTGGCCGCGATGTATTCCTTGCATTTCTCGATATACTTCTCGGCGGTGGCGCGCTCGCGGGAATCAGGGAACTCGTTGATAAATCCGTAGCACTCATCCTCCGCGTCCTGGTATCTTTCCAATTGCTTGGACTCCACGCTCATGCGTGCCAACTCATACTTGCTCTTCATGATCAGTATGTAGAACTCCTCTCGCTTGCTGCTGTAAGGATAGTCGTTTACGGCGTTTTGCGCCGTGACGACACACGCCTGGTAGTTGTTGCCGCCGTTGGTGCAGTTGCCGAAGTAGTCACCCAAGTCGTAATACAGTTTGGCGGACAGGTATTCCTTTTCCACCAGTTTGTCTTGCAGTTCGAAAAGGCGGGATTGCGCTTTCTCTTTCAGTGAACCGTCGGGATATAAATCCAGGTACTCCTGGTAGGCCGCGATGGCTGAATAGGTAGGAGTTTGGTCGAGTCGAGGCTCGGGCGTGCTCATATAGAGGCTTTCGCCCACGTAGAACTCGGCCTGCTCGGCGTAAGCGCCTTTGGGATAGGACTGGTAATACTTCTTGAAATACTCGGAGGCTGTGGCGTAGTCGCGTATCATGTACTCCGACATGGCAAGCATGTAGAGGCAGTCTTCCGCGTCCTTGGTGCCTTTCTGCTGCGTGACGATAGACTGGAGTATGGTGATGGCCTTGTTATACTTTCCGTTGGCGAAAGCTTCCTTGGCGTACTCGTACTTATAAAGATAGTCGTTAGACTTGTATACGTTGTTGAATTCCTGCGCGCAACTCGCGAAGAGTAACAGGGCGCTGCATGCGGCGATAAGATATTTCTTCATACGTGTGTACTTCTTTGAGCGCGAATTTACGGATTATTCAGCGCATGACCAAGAAATTTATACACTTTTTGGCATTTTATTAGCCTTTATAACGTTTTCCCTGGTTCGCTATCCGTTCGTTTTCCTTATTTTTGCATTCAATTAAGGTAAGCAAGGCATCATGGATTTTCAAATCACTTCTCAGTACAAGCCTACCGGCGACCAGCCTGAGGCTATCCGCCAACTGACGGAAGGCGTGATGAGGGGAGACCCCGCCCAGGTGTTGCTGGGCGTTACGGGTTCAGGCAAGACGTTTACTATGGCCAATGTTATCGCCAACGTAGGTAAGCCCACTTTGATTTTGAGCCACAACAAGACGTTGGCCGCCCAGCTTTACGAGGAGATGAGAGGATTCTTTCCCCACAACGCCGTCTCTTACTATGTCTCTTACTATGACTATTATCAGCCCGAGGCTTATTTACCCACCACGGACACCTATATAGAGAAAGACCTTGCCATCAACGAGGAAATAGATAAGCTGCGCTTGCAAGCCGTAACCGCCTTGTTGTCAGGAAGAAAGGATGTCATTGTTGTATCTTCCGTCTCTTGTATTTATGGCATGGGTGGACCTGTTTCGCTAGAGCAAAGTATCATAAGAGTAAGACGGGGAGAACGCCTTGACCGCAATGAGTTCCTGCGCCAGTTGGTGGCCGCCCTCTACGTGAGGAACGATATTGACCCGCAACGAGGCAATTTCCGGGTTAAGGGAGATACTGTAGACGTGTTTCTTCCCTACAGCGACGAGGTTATTCGCGTGACATGGTGGGATGACGAGATAGACTCCATCGAGTCGCTTGACGGGCAGACGTACCATCGCTTGGAGTCCATGGAGGAATACTACATATACCCCGCCAACCTTTTTGTCACCTCGCAGGAACAGGCCAACAATGCTATTCGCATGATACAAGACGACTTGGTGAAACAGGTGGCCTATTTCCAGGAGCTGGGCGATAATATCAAGGCGCAGCGCATCAAGGAGCGGGTGGAGTATGATATCGAGATGATCAAGGAGTTGGGCCACTGTGCGGGCATAGAGAATTATTCCCGTTACTTCGACGGGAGGGAAGCGGGGGAGAGGCCTTATTGTCTCTTGGACTTTTTCCCAAAGGATTACCTGCTCTTCATTGACGAAAGCCACGTGAGCGTTCCACAAATCAGAGCCATGTATGGCGGCGACCGGGCTAGGAAACAGAACCTGGTGGAGTATGGTTTCCGTTTGCCCGCGGCGTTTGACAACAGACCCTTGCGCTTTGAGGAATTTCACGACATGATACACCAAGTCATTTATGTCAGCGCCACGCCAGCGGAATATGAGCTGAACGAGGCAGAAGGCGTTGTGGTGGAGCAGTTGATTCGTCCCACGGGCTTGTTGGACCCAGAGATAGAGGTACGTCCCAGTGAGAACCAAATAGATGATTTGCTCGACGAGATACTGGCTCGAGTGAGGGCAGACGAGCGTGTGCTCATCACTACACTAACGAAAAGAATGGCGGAAGAATTGACTGAGTTTTTGTTGAACCATGACGTGAAAGCGGCTTATATTCATAGCGATGTGGCTACACTAGACCGCGTGAAGATCATGGCGGACTTGCGCTCGGGAGTCTATGATGTATTGGTGGGCGTCAATCTGCTGCGTGAGGGACTGGATTTGCCCGAAGTCTCGCTGGTGGCTATCTTGGATGCGGACAAGGAAGGCTTCCTGAGAAGTCATCGCAGTTTGACCCAGACGGTGGGAAGAGCCGCGAGAAATGTACATGGCAAGGTCATCATGTACGCTGACACCATCACCGAGAGCATGCAGCAAACGATTGATGAGACCTCTAGGCGGCGCATGATACAATTGAAGTATAACGAGGAACATCATATCATTCCCCGCCAGATTGTCAAGGCTATCACGTCCGCTCTGCCCACGGCTAAGCAGGAAATCGCCAAGCAACCAAAGACTTATGAGCCAAAGGCTTTCGTGGAACAAGAGGGTGCTTTCGCCGCGGATCCCATCATCAAGCGCATGAGCAAGGAAGAGTTGCGCAAGAGCATAGAGAACACCACCCAACTGATGAAACAAGCCGCCAAGGACTTGGATTTCCTTCAGGCCGCTCAATACCGAGATGAGATTATCCGTTTGCAAGGGATGTTGGAGGAAAAGTGATGCCTTTGCTCATAGTCAAATTTTCTTTGTGGCGCATGGAGCGGGGTAGCGATAAGGGTTAATGTCTGTTAACGAAACAAAATCCCCTTATCACCATTCCCGACTATCGTTTATTTTGTATATCTTTGCAAAGCATATCTTAACTTGAAAGGGTGAGATTGTCTTTCCCGTAAGAGGGTAGTATTATTGATAAATAACTTATCATATGAAACAATTTGTTGTAGCCATAATGCTCGCGTTGCCCATGATGTGCGCGGCTCAAGAGGCCGCCAAGTTAGAAGCGGAGGCGGAAAAGAAGGAGGCTGAATTGGAAGCGATGGCCGCTAAGGTTGAGGCAGAGATGGAGCGAAAGGAAGCTCAATTGGAGATACAAGCCGCTCAACTGGAGGTGGAATTGGAGAGAAAGGGGGCAGCGTTAGAAGCTGAGGCCGCCAAGTTTGAGGCGGAGATGGAAAGACGTGAAGCTCTGATGGAGGCTGAAGCCGATAAGCTTGAAGCAGCCCAGGAAAAGAACAACATGGAAGGCATGGAACAACATAAAGCCGAAATGCAAAGATTACAACAAGAGATGCGGAAAGACACTGAGCGGTTTAAGGTCAAAATGCAAGAAAAAGCCGAACAGTTGAGGAAAGAGGCGCAGGATGGCGCTGAACGCCTAAAGGCAGAGGCCGAGAAAATCAGAAAAGACGCTGAGCGACTCAAGGCCGAGATCTTGAAGGAAGTAATGTAATACGGATGTGAGATAATTATAAAATGTATATATTATGAAAAAACTGATCATTGCTATGATGCTTGCGTTGCCCATGATGTGTACGGCGCAAGAAGTACTTACACCTGAACAGCAACTGGAACAAGCCCAAAAACAACTGAAGGAGGCTCAAGAGGCGCTAGCCAAGGCTCAAGAGGCCAAGGCAAAGGCGGAGGAGCAGCAAGCCGAGGTGGAAAAGCAAAAACAACAGATAGAGGAACAGGCCGCCCGCGTGAAAGCGGAGGCTGAGCGGATAAAAGCTGAGGCGGATAAGATAAAGGCGGAAACCCCTGCCACCACGAAGTCTGGTTGGACTGCTCCCACGCAGACTCCTCGAAAGAAGACGGATGTTACAAGGAAAGAAAACGCTAAAGTTTACATTGCCAAGGACGGCAGGGAACTTAAGGAAGACCCTATCTATCTGGAAGGGGCTGTGCCCGTGAATGGAGAGGGAAAAGTGGAGTTCTCTTTGGATTTGGATGTCTCGGGCAAGTCCGCTGCTCAACTCTACGATTTGGCTTACGCTTATCTTGACACCTTGACACAAGATAGCCACCAAGTAGACGAGACGAGCCGTATTGTCTTGGTAAACAAAGAGGAAGGCGTTATAGTTTGCGTGTTGAAAGAATGGATGGTGTTCCGTGATAATTTCTTCAATCTTGACCGCTCTGAGTTCGAATATCAATTGGTGGCAACTGCCAAGGATAATCATCTCAACGTGACGCTGGGGCGTATCAGATACAATTACGAGCCTGGCCGCAAGACAGGATTTGACCTTCCCGCCGAGGAAATTATCACGGATAAGTATGGATTGAACAGAAAGAAGACAGACTTGGCTCGTATATATGGCAAGTTCCGCAAGGGAACCATTGATCGCAAGAACCAAATATTCAATGACATCACGGCTGTCGTGCAATAATCAAAAGCCAGAATGAAACCTGAGGAAAATCAAGAAGTGAAGGTGGAGGAACAAGCTGCGCACCAGGGATATGCCGTAAGACCAAGGCATAGGCAGCGCAGGCTTATTTCATACACCAAGGAAGATTCTATGTTTAAGGTGCGCAACATCTTGAACATTGCCTTCATGTTGTTGGCGATAGGAGGCGTTGCCCTCTATATGTCTACGGAATGGCACACTGCCGCCTATGTCATTTTGCTCGTGGGCGTAGTGGTAAAGATAGCTGAGGTAGCCATCCGATTATTCCATAAGTAAATGAAGAGATTTTTTATAATGATCTGCCTGGCTCTTGGCATTTCCAGTGCCAAGGCGCAGGTGGATTTTAACAATCTGGACAGCAACCAGGGATTTAATCAAGTTGATGAAAATGGAGTCATCACCACCGCAGACCAGCGTAGGATGCGCAATGACTCACTAGGCAGTAACAAGGAAATACCCAAAGGCGTATTTGGGTGGAATGTGGATCCGCTGTTTGGAGACAGGACTCCCGCGGTGGTGGACACGCTGTCCCACATGTATCAAAACACCACTTTCACTTCAGGATTGCGTGGAGAATATAATACTACCGGTAATTTGGGAGCTCCGCGCATGAATCGGCTATTTATAGACCAAAGTGGAGTAGGGGGCGATTTTATCTTTGTTGACCCTTACAATTTTGTGGTCACGCCAGTGGAAAGCCACCTCTTTACCAATACCTACTCTCCCATTACAAACGTAACGCTAAATAGCGCGGGCAACAGAACCAACGGTGAGGATGATTTCCACGCCCTTTTTGCCATTAACGCAGGTAAGCGGATAGGTGTGGGATTTAAGTTTGACTACCTCTATGGCCGCGGTTACTACGCCAATCAAAGCACTTCCCATTTCAAGTATAGTTTCTGGGGCTCTTATTTGGGAGACAGGTATCAGGCACACCTGCTTTTCTCCACGCTTCACCAGAAAGTGACAGAGAGTGGAGGTATCACGGATGATAATTATATCACGCATCCAGAGATGTTCAATGAGTCATTTTCCACGGATGAAATTCCTACGGTATTGGAACAGAACTGGAATCGCAACGATAATCAACACATCTTTTTCACACATCGTTACAGCTTGGGTTTTAGGCGCAAGGTGAAGATGACAGAGGAGGAAATCAAGGCAAGGAAATTCGCCATTGAGTCCGAGAAGGAAAATGAGGCATTGAAGGAAAAAGAGGAGGCTCGCAGAAGGATGGGAGATGACTTCGACGAGGAGGCTTTTGATGGAAAACCTACCTTTGCGGGACGACCTGACGACGCTAAGATAGTTGGAGACGAGCCAGTGGAAGGCGGGGCTCCTGCTGAACGCATTGCCGTGACGAGCACAGAAGTTGCGGATAGTCTGCTGGCAGATGAACAGAAGGCCGCTGAGGACACGATGTGGATGAAAACGGAATATGTGCCAGTAACGAGTTTTATTCATACAGCGGAGTTCAATAACTACACTCGTATTTACCAGGCGTACCAAACGCCAACTGATTATTATTTGAATGATTATGGACAGATAGGGCCTTTGTTGGGCGACTCTATCTATGATCGCACTCGCCACTATGAGTTGAAGAACACAGTGGCCTTGGCATTGTTAGAGGGATTCAACAAATACGCCAAGGCAGGCATCAAAGCCTTTGCGCAGCATACATTGAAACATTTTGAATTGCCGGAACTGGATGGAGGGAAAACCTCTTATAATGAAAACAGTATATTTGTGGGAGGGCAACTCAGCAAACTGCAAGGCAAGTGGTTACACTATAATATAATAGGAAAAGTGGGGGTGGCTGGCGATGACGCGGGAGACTTCACTATTGATGCCACAGGTGATCTCAATTTCCCGTTTCTTGGAGATACGTTGCAATTAGCGGTCAACGCTTTCATACACAACGAGGCACCTTCCTTCTATTTCAGTAATTACCATGCCAAACATCTTTGGTGGGATGACGTGGAGATGGATCGTGTTTTCCATACTCGTATCATGGGAACATTGAATTTTCCCAAAACTAAGACATCTTTACGGGTAGCTGTAGACCAAATCAAGAACTACGCTTATTTCCTGCAAACCTATACCAACACTGATGGCGTGCGCACGGGACTCAATGTGGTGCCTATGCAGCATGGCAGTGGTATCAACGTGTTGACCGCCCAGCTCACTCAAGATTTCAAGTTGGGTATCCTCAATTGGCAAAATGTGCTCACTTACCAGCGCAGCAGTGACAACTCCGTATTGCCGCTCCCCACGCTGAACGTCTACACCAATCTTTTCTTGCGCTTCAAAATAGCAAGGGTATTGCAATGTGACTTTGGTGCGGACGCACGTTATTTCACCAAATATGAGGCTCCTGAATATTCTCCTTTAATGGGTGTGTACACCACCCAAGGCAATGGCGAGAACAATGTAGAGACGGGTGGCTATCCTGTCATCAACGCTTATCTCAATTTCCATATTAAGCATACACGCTTTTTCGTGATGTTCAGCCATGTCAACTCAGGTATGGGTAACAAGGAATATTTCCTTACCCCACATTATCCTCTTAACGAACGTATTTTCCGTTTCGGAGTAAGTTGGAATTTCTTTAACTAAGAGAAGCCTTGATGGAACAGGTAAAAACAAATTCCGCAAAAGCATGGCTCTTGGCCGCAAGACCAAAAACTCTATCGGGTGCGTCAGTCCCTGTCATGATAGGGGCGGCAATGGCATGGCATGACGCGATGGCAGGCTTTCAATGGATAGCCGCGCTGCTTTGTTTTCTCTTTGCCTTTGTCATGCAAATAGACGCTAACCTCATCAACGACTATTTTGATTTCCGTCATGGAAACGATGATGAGACTCGATTGGGTCCTCGCCGTGCATGTGCCCAAGGATGGATTACCTTGCCTGCCATGCGATATGGAATTGTCTTTACCACGTTGTTGGCTTGCCTCATAGGCCTTCCTTTGATTTGTTTTGGTGGATGGAAACTGATATGGGTAGGTATTGTGTGCGTGGTATTCTGTTTCCTTTATACCACGTTTCTTTCCTATCATGGTTGGGGCGACGTATTGGTCTTGGTGTTCTTTGGCATCATTCCTGTTTGTCTTACTTATTATGTCTCCATGCCCGTTGAATCGCAGTCCATCCCCCTTTATGTATTTATCTCTTCCATTGCTTGCGGTTTTGTCATAGACACGCTGCTCATCGTGAATAACTATAGAGACAGAGAAAACGATGCCCGGGCTGGAAAGCGGACATTAGTCGTACGCCTGGGAACCGCAAATTCTGAGCGGCTATATCGTTTGTTGGGCTTTGTGGCAATCTGTTGCAATATCGTTCTCATCCTCGTAATGGAGACTTCGGTATCGATAGGGATACGCTTGTGGAGCGTGATAGCTTTGTTGATTATATATGGTGGACTTCATGATCATGCTTATCGCAGGATGAAAGCGATACATCAAGGCAAACAGCTCAATACCATCTTGGGCAAGACCGCTCGCAACATGTTTTTCTATGGAGTCTTGGTGAGTGCCGCATATGTGATGATTTCTCTTTTTTCCCATTGAGCATGAAGCAACAAGTGACTTTAGAATTGATGGATTTTATCGAGCAACAAGTACTACCTCGATATGTGGCTTTTGGTGAAAGTCATGGTTTGCGGCATGTCAACAGGGTGATACGCAATGCGTTAGAGCTGGCAAGATTGACAGGTGCTGACGCGGATATGGTTTATACCATCGCGGCTTATCATGACTTAGGAATGAGTGGCCCCAGAGCGATACACCATATTACAGGCGGGAAGATATTGGCCAATGATGCCAGGCTGCGCAAATGGTTCTCTCCTGATAAGATACGTATTATGAAAGAGGCGGTGGAAGACCATAGAGCCAGTGGCAGTAGGCAACCTCGCAGTATCTATGGTAAGATTGTGGCAGAGGCGGATAGGGATTTGGAGCCTGACGAGATATTCCGCAGGGCTGTGCTTTATGGATTGGAAAATGAACCAGGAAAGACTAAGGAACAACAATGGGAGCGTTTCCATCGTCATATCCATGAAAAGTATTCTACCAGTGGATATATTCGTTTGTGGATTACCAACTCACCCAATGAGAAGAAATTGAAATCTCTGCGTGCTATCATAGAAGATGAGGTTCAGTTGAAAGCCATCTTCGATAGGTTATATGATTCGATGATGGCGGAGAATCAATGAATGTCCGCGTTTTACCGCAATGCCTTCATCGGCATTGTATGATGAAGCTAGTTTTTCGGGTAAAAATCTTACTTCCACGCTCTTGCTGGAACGAAAGCCCCAGGCAGCCCATGTAAAGGCGGCGGGAAACGAAACTAGTATCGAAGGGTCACGAAACTAGTTTCATCGGCCATCGCAACTAGTTTCGTGGAGCCACGCAACTAGTTGCGTTTTTTCTCGCTCCCAAGCCGCCTCCAGCCCCATCCTGGCTTTGTCAAGATTTACTCATTCATTCCTCCCTTTCCCACGCACGTTGCCCACAACACCTTCGCGTATCCCCAGGCATCGCAAGGCAAGAGCTGATTATTCCCCACTGAAAAACCACGGAACCCATAAGAGCGGTGCCAAGGTGCATGCGCTCTGTCTAGCGATGACAATGTTGCGCGCACAGGCAGGGATTCATCGAACTCACGTTAATTAGCTCAACGCTTGTAAGCGGGCGATGTACTTGCCTAATATATCGAACTCGATATTGACCACTGAGCCTATGGTAATATCTTGGAAATTGGTGTGCTCACGGGTATAGGGGATAATGGCTACGGTGAAAGTGTTCTCTGTTGGAGCGCAAACCGTGAGCGAAACACCATTGACGGTCACGGAGCCTTTGTCTACAGTAAAATAACCCTTCTTTGCCATCTCCTTGTCCAGCGCATACTCGAAAGTGAAGTAAGTGGAACCATCCGCGTCTCGCATATCAATACAACGGGCGGTCTCGTCTACATGGCCTTGAACAATATGGCCATCCAGTCGGCCGTTCATCAGCATCGAACGTTCTACATTGACGTGGTCACCTATTTTTAATAGTCCAAGGTTGGAGCGGTCAAGCGTTTCTTTCATCGCCGTGACGGTATAGCAACCATTCTTAATAGCCACCACAGTAAGGCACACGCCATTATGGGCCACGCTTTGGTCTATGGCTAGTTGGTCAACGAATGAACATTTTAACGTGAAGTCAATGTTACCTTGATTTTTCTCTATGGCTACAATCGTGGCCATTTCCTCTACGATACCACTAAACATATCTAATATATAATAATGTATATGTATAAATAAAAAGGAAAGGGTCGCCCGATGATGTGATGACACTCCTGGATGTCATGTTTTGAGAGTGCTCCGCTTTTGTAATCCACTGGCTTTACAGCTTAGTCGGCTATCCGGTTTATGTGGCCCGCCATCGGCTGGAGTTTGCTCTCGGAGATGTTATAGTTTGATGAGTATCCCGATCTAATCGGAACGACCCGTGTTCCTTTATTGCAAAGATACGCGCTATATTTTAAACTCCCAAATATTCTCGCTAAAAAAATCCTTCCTTTAGGATTGTTTAGCGAAATAACACTGATACTCTTTCTCGAAATTTGGCGTGAACACGCCTTTGCCCATGTTTTCCATGATTTCCTTTTCTGTCCAAAAGCGCCCTCCATCCAGTTCGTCTTGGCTAGGCGTGACAACACCATCATATGTACAACGATGTACATATACCAATTCTTTTTCCTTTGCGCTTTCAAAGACGTATTTTCCTATAGAGTGGGGCGTGAAGTCTGTTATGCCCAATTCCTCACGTACTTCTCTATGCAGGGCTTGTTCTACGTTTTCGCCTAGCGTGATGTGACCGCCGCATGCCGTGTCCCATTTGTCAGGCTGGATGTCTTTCCATGTTGGCCTGCGTTGAAGATAGAGCTCTCCCTTGCTGTTGAATACATGGAGATGCACTACAGGATGAAGCTTTTTGGTGCCATCATGGGCTTCTTTCCTGCTGATGGCATCCAGGATGTTGCCGTTTTCGTCGACAACGGGAAACATTTCCTCGGGATTGTCTTTCATGGCGTTAGAGTTGCATGACAGCCGTAAACATTCCAGGGAATTTGTCTTCTATGTTTTCAGGAGCTTCCTTGAAAATACCGTAGATGGCACTGCCGCTTCCGCTCATTTGCGCAAAGATAGCCCCCATGTCATAGAGTTTCTCTTTGATGTCGCCCAATTCAGGGTGAGCGGCAAAAACGGGCGGCTCGAAATCGTTGGTAAGTTCTTCTCGCCAAGTTTCTATAGGTTGTCTAACGATATCCAGACAACATTTCGCGGGTTTCTTGGGTTTGATTTGGCGATAAGCTTCCACCGTGCTTACGGAAATACCAGGTTTGACGATGGCTAAGTAAAGCCCCTTCAGAAAGCCGATACTGTCATCTACTGGAGCGAGTATGTTTCCTATTCCCGTCGCGTACATTGGTTCAGCGGTGATAAAGAAGGCGCAATCAGCTCCAAGGCGGGCAGCGTATCTTTCCATTTCCGCGATACCGATGTTGAGCCTAAACCTTTCGTCAAGCAATCTTATCATGTAAGCGCCATCACTGCTGCCGCCTCCTAGTCCTGCGCCTGTTGGTATACGTTTCATGAGGTGGGCATGTACCCGAGGCAATTCATAGTCCTCGGCCAATAGGTTGTATGCTCTTATCACCAAGTTCCATTGCTCATCACAATCAAGATCAATGCCCGTTACTTTCAGGTCACAAGGCACATCACTTGGAAACTTGGGGTCCATGTACTTTATCTCTAATGCGTCATAAAGGGGAACTGGATAGAACACAGTTTCCAAGTTATGGTATCCATCATCGCGATTGCTGACGATGTTCAGTCCCAAGTTGATTTTAGCGCAAGGGAATACTATCATGTCTTTTCTGGTTAGAGGTTTTTGCTATTGTCCTCCGTTTCTCCCGCCTTGAGGATAATGGAGGTTGCGCCAATCGTGAAGAGAGTCCCGTCGTAAATGACCCGTCTCTCCTTGTCGCCCAATATCTCGTTGTCTACGAAAGTCCCGGTATAACTGGGACCATCGCGCAATACATATTTTAACTTACCATGCTTATCCCGACTGACATTGATGACGCAATGGGTCATGTCTACGCTTGGATCCACGGTCTCAATAGGGCAGTTGATATTATTGCCTTTCATGTAACGGCCTATTACATTGTCACCCATATTGAGGAAAATGACTTGCTTGTAGTGGAATACATTTTCTATCACCACAATGCTGCCCAAACCTTTGTCCATGTCGTCATCCCGCTCTTCTGCTTGGTCTTTACGCATGGCCCTCATCTTGGATACACCCATGCGTATGCCAAATTGCTTTCCGCAGTTCTCGCATACAAACACCAACGACTGTCCTTCTTTATATTGTGTCTCGTCGAAGATGATGTCGTGGTCACACTTGGGGCACCTTACTCTTTTCATTTCTCTATCACTCGGAATATCCATCCCTCCTTGAACGTGTCATTGCCGGAAAGGGATTTGAGTTGGCTGTAGGCTTCCTCCTCACTCGGATAGTTTCCATAAACTACCTTAATGGCTCCATGTCCCGTTAACAAGCGGGCGTTTTCAAGCCCCTGCTCATGTAACTTGCCCACGAAGGCTGTGGCGTTGGACTTGGTTACTTTACTGGCCAATACAATGCAGTAGTAGTTCTGTTTTATGGTTTTTGCCTCTGTATTAACCTCTTGGAAGGCAGGTTTTGCCACTTGGGTAGATTGCTTCGCTGAGGTGGAACGCTTCATGGAAGTTTCCCCAGCCAACAACTTGTCCAATATACTGGTGTCTATCTTGCCTTGGGTCATCATTTGCGAACTATTGTTCAAAGGCGTGGAGGCGGCAAAGAAAGCTATGAGAGCGATGCATGCGGCCGCTATGTTGCGAACCACGCTTACCCTAAGGCGAATGAAACGGTTGTCTTCCTCGTCATTCTCGATGCCTAATATGCTGTTGGCGCCAGTCATAGCTGCCAAGGCAGGTTCATCATTTCTTTCCTTATCTGTAGAGGTGATAGTGCTTGTTGTTTGATTGGTTGTTTGCTGCGTATCTGAGAGTAAAGGCATCTCGTAGCTACTCAGCCCATAGAGGCAAGGCGTGAGTATGCCCGCCTCGCAAGGTTCAAACAGGTAGATGCCATCTTCCCCCACGGAGAGTGTGCCGATGTTACGCAACTCAAACGATCCTTCGTTGGCCAATCTTTGCCTAAGTTCGTCTATCTCGTCTTCAATGCGGCGCAATGCTTCTGGATAGCTGATGTCATATACCTCTATATATGATTGCACCAGCAAGGAGTCATTCATTTTCAGCCCGGGGTTGAAGCCTATGGTGCGCAATGGGGGAAGGAACAATCGTTCCGCCTCATCATAACGCGCCTCAACATGGTGGGTCATAAATCCTCCAAAACCAGGAAGTATTACACAATCATGGCGCAATAAAAGTATCTCTATATGTCTTTCCAACTCAATCATTACCGCGAAGATAAGGTTTTTTTTTGGAACGGGAAAAGTATTGGGCGGAAATTTGGGAAAATAATTCAGTGTGTTCCCTTTGTCGTTTCACCGAAATGTATTACCTTTGCTTTTCGAAAGTGATAATTGTAGTGAGAATTTGACTCTTTAACCATGAACATCGCAATAGTAGGCACTGGATATGTAGGACTGGTTTCTGGAGCTTGTTTCGCAGAGACAGGCGCTAACGTGACTTGCGTTGACGTTGACGTTCGGAAGGTGGAACGGCTGTGCCAGGGAGATATACCCATTTATGAACCTGGACTTGAGGAATTGGTGCATAAGAATGCCAAGGCTGGCAGGCTGCGCTTTACCTCCAAGTTGGAAGAAGTGCTTAACGAACAGGATATTGTTTTCTCTGCGGTGGGAACACCTCCAGACGAGGATGGCAGCGCGGATTTGAAATATGTCCTGCAGGTAGCGCGTACTATCGGGCAATATCTCCTTAAATATATAGTGGTAGTTACCAAAAGTACCGTTCCCGTTGGTACCGCGGACAAAGTGCGCCACGCCATACAAGAGGAGTTGGACAAGCGGGGTGTAAATGTGCCGTTTGATGTGGCCAGCAATCCTGAGTTCCTGAAAGAAGGCAGTGCTATCAAGGACTTTATGTCACCAGACCGTGTGGTCGTGGGCGTGGAGAGTGAAAGAGCCAAAAAGATACTCACCCGACTATATAAACCTTTTTTGATTAATCACTTCCGGGTCATTTTCATGGATATTCCTTCCGCTGAGATGACGAAATACGCGGCCAATTCCATGTTGGCCACTCGTATCTCATTCATGAATGATATCGCGAATCTTTGTGAAAGAGTAGGCGCTGATGTCAATATGGTGCGACAAGGCATAGGCAGCGACACCCGTATAGGCAGGAAGTTCCTTTATCCAGGCTGTGGCTATGGTGGCAGCTGCTTCCCCAAAGACGTAAAGGCTCTCATCAAGACCGCTGACGACGCAGGTTATTCCATGGAAGTGCTCAAGGCGGTGGAGTTTGTCAATGAGCGTCAAAAGCGTGTGCTTTTCGATAAACTCATACAAGTTTTCCCCTCGGAAGAACTTAAAGGCAAAACCATCGCTTTATGGGGATTGGCCTTCAAGCCTGAGACTGATGACATGAGAGAGTCCACGGCCCTTGTGATGATAGACCTGTTGCTCAAGGCTGGTTGCCGGTTGCGTGTTTATGACCCAATCGCCATGGACGAATGCAAGCGCAGGATGACCCTGCGTGACGAGCGGACTTCTAGCGGCGAGCAGGCGATAGAGCGAATCTTCTATGCTCGCGATATGTATGAAGCCGTGCTAGACGCTGACGCGCTCCTCTTGCTGACGGAATGGAAAGAGTTTCGCCTTCCTTCCTGGGAAGTAGTTCGCAAGACCATGAACGGCAATCTTGTTATAGACGGTCGAAATATATATGACGCGGGCGAGTTGACGGAACTTGGTTTTGAATATCACTGCATAGGAAGATGATCAAGGGACAGCTTTATACGATACTATTCTTCATGCTCACTTTAGTGATGTATTCTTCTTGTGGGCGAAAGGGGAGTTCTGCCGATAACGTTCCCCAGGAGGATACGTTGGCAAAGCGGCAGTTGCAAGGTGTATGGATTAATAAAGAGGATGAAGTTACTTTCTTTATGGTCAAGGGAGACACCATTTATTACCCCGATTCCACTAGTCTGCCCATGGCGTTCCAGATAGTTGACGATACACTCTATATGAAGGGCGCCAACGAGGTGGAGTATGCCATCGTGAAACAAACACCTCACTTTTTCTCTTTCCGCAACCAAACTGGTGACGTGTATGAATTGGAAAAGGCGGATGACGAGACCATAATGAAAGACTTCCAAAGAAAGCAGCCCATCGTGCTCAACCAAAATATGCTTATCAAGCGAGACACTGTGGTGACATGGCGCGACAAGCGTTACCATGCCTATATGCAGGTAAACCCCACCACCTATAAGGTCTATCGCACGGTTCTCAACAGTGAAGGAGTTGAGGTGTCTAATGTTTATTATGACAATATCGTTCATTTGAGTGTCTACGCGGATGGGCGTAAACTTTTTTCCAGTAACTTCTATAAAAAAGATTTCCAAGAGAAAGTGCCTGCCTCATTGTTGGATCAATCTATCTTGAGCGATATCACCTTCCAGAATGTGGACGCTCAAGGGGTGCATTTCCATGCGGTCATAGGAGTTCCTGATAGCCCCAGCTCTTACTTGGTGGAAGTAATTGTTTCTCCAGAAGGCGCATGTCAGATGCGTGTGCAGTGACAAATTGTCGTTTTGCTTCCTTTTTTCTTTTCAAAGAAGCTATTTTAGCTGTTCTGTGTAGGGAAAAAGTGTAGCGTTTTTCGTTTCGTAAATTGATTTATGTCAATAAAAACGCTGTAATACGATAAAAATGTCACGAAAACTTGTGGTATATCGAAATCATGCTTACATTTGCATCAGCTATTAAGGAATATGAATGGAAAACATTTGAGAGATTGAATTACTGCTTTGTGAGATTTCGTCCAAAGCGTAGAGTCAGGTTTTGGAGTCAATGGAAAACGTATAGAAGAGTACATGGTTAGAACAGAATTCTCGATAGGTTTAGGGTAAGAGATTGTAGTGGCGCGGCTTGAGCGGGAAGTTCAAGCCGCGCTTTATTGTAATATGAATGTGAGGTCGGAGAATCATGATTTACGTAAATGCTTTGAAGCTCCAGAAGAGATGTGGCACGTCACATCTCTATAACTGGGGCGCATGGTATTGTCGCCTCGCAGTAATATTCAATACTACTCCTCTTGAAAGTTAATACTACTGAAAGCTCAGTACCAGCCTACTGAAACTCCAGTACCAGTAGGCTGGTACTGGAAAGGATACTGTACTTCTGGCAACATGGAGCTATATATGTCATGGCATCTCTATAACTTTACGGCGGCCCCCACGTACTATATTGCTTTTGCGCCCTTGGCGAAACAAGTTATTTTGCTCAGCAAAACAACTTAAATTGTTGAGCAAAATAAGTTGAATTGACGAGAGAAACAACTTGTTTTGCCTCGCGATTCAAGTTGTTTTCCTGAAAGGGCTCCAATGGGGCGGAAAGCGAATGAGATGATTATATGATGAGGAGTCTGGGCATAAAAACACCCGCCAATGAGCGTATGGGTCATTGGCGGGTGCTCGTATGTGTGAATCGCTTTGACGGTTAATCTTTTTTGGCTGCTCGCTCCTCTGCTTTTCTTTGTTCTTCAACCTCTATCTCATAGGGTTTCACGCCTTGGAACGTGAAGTCTTGGTTATCGATGAACTTGATGATATAGGGCATTTTTTCCTCGGTGGCGACTTTCAGTTTGCTATCCTTTTGCTTTGTCTTGCGTTTGACGGCTTTGCTATAACGTGCCACCATCTTTTGCAGTTTCTTTCTTGCTTTTTTCTCATTCTTCGCGAAGGAAGCCACGCATACCATGTTTTTCTCCCCTAGTTTCTCCAGGTAACTGGACAGCTGGGCGGAGTAATTCTCCCGGCTCATCAGGAACTTGGTCTTGGAATCTATCCATGCCGAATCAACCCGATGCACATCGGTGAAATATACGGTGGAGTCATTGAAAGAGGCCGCGAAGCCATACATGTAAATAGTCTTCATCTCTCCCTTGGCTTGAAGTGATATGGCGAAAACCATTAATGCCATGATGGAGACTAGGATTTTTTTGTTTATTCTCATTTTACCTTTCAGTTAATACGCGATGTTGGTTATATGCTTTAGCCCAGATATGCTTTCAGCATCTTGTTTTTGGTGTTATGGCGCAGTCGGCGGATGGCTTTTTCCTTGATTTGGCGTACCCTCTCCCTTGTGAGCCCGTAAGTGTCGCCTATCTCTTCCAAGGTCATCTCGGGTTGCCCTATGCCGAAGAAAGCCTTTATTACCTTGCGTTCCCTGTCGTTAAGTGTTTGCAGCGCACAAGCTATCTCTTCCCTAAGCGACTCCATCACCAATTCTTTGTCAGCGGTAGGGGTGTCGCTGCTTGGCAATATATCCAGCAGGCTGTTTTCCTCTCCCTCGGCCAATGGGGCGTCCACGCTTACGTGATGCGTGTTTACCTTGAGCGCGGCGGATATCTTGTCTTCGGGCAAGTCTACTTTGTCGGCTATTTCGTCAATGCTAGGGCGTCGCTCGTTCTCTTGCTCAAACTTGTTGAGCATGCGGTTGATTTTGTTCATGCTGCCCACTTGGTTGAGCGGCACCCTCACTAGCCTGCTTTGCTCAGCGATAGCCTGCAGGATGCTTTGGCGTATCCACCATACAGCGTAGGAGATGAACTTGAATCCCCTAGTCTCATCAAACTTTCGGGCGGCCTTGATAAGACCCACGTTACCCTCATTGATGAGGTCTGGCAGGCTTAACCCCTGGTTTTGATATTGTTTCGCAACTGAAACCACAAATCGCAGATTGGCCCTGGTGAGTTGTTCGAGCGCTTTCTCGTCGCCTCTCTTGACACGTTGCGCCAATTCCACCTCTTCCTCCACGGTCAGCAGGTCCTCGTGTCCAATCTCTTGCAAGTATTTCTCCAGCGAGGCACTTTCGCGGTTAGTAATGGATTTGGTGATTTTCAGTTGTCTCATAGTAATTGTGGTCAGATGTAGGGGCAAAAGTAACCTTTTTCCCGCATATGTGCAAAAAAAATAGTAGATATTTTCGGGAATATCTACTATTTTCTTTTATTTTCAGGATTTTCGCTTACTCTTCATGCAATGGTACGGCATAGTATGCCTTCTTGCCAGTTGGCCATACGCCTTGGATATAAAGCACAGGGTCTTTGCTGGTGGAAGCTGCCTTTACCACCTTTTGCAGTTCTTCAAGGTTGTTGATGGTTTGGTCATTGATTTTCTGTATGATGAAACCTCGAGAGATACCTGCGTCTTTCAGTACGCCATTGTTTACCTTAATGACTTCAACACCGTAGTTGATGCCAAGCTGTCTCTTTTGAGCCTCTGTGATTTCACGGAAATTGCCTCCTAAAACGTCAAGGTCGGCGGGTTTTACCACAGAAGTAGTGCCTTGGGCGTTCTTCAGCGTGACGGTCTTGGTGATGTTCTTCTTGTTGCGTTTGTAGGAAATGGTAATCTTCTCGCCGGGACGCTTGCTGGTGAGATACTCCTGCAACTCTGCCATCTTGGTTACTTTCTTATCGTCCACTTTTGTGATGACATCGCCTTTTTGTAGTCCAGCCGCCTTACCGGCGCCATCCTCGTCAACGGAGACAATGTAGATGCCTTCATTAGTGCCCAAGTCAACCGTGTTTCCTTCCTCTTTCTGCTGGTTGATATAGTTGAGCACGTCTGTGCCAGTGATGCCAAGCACGGCACGTTGCACGCTACCATATTTCTTCAAGTCTGCCACTACATTGTTCATAATGGTTGTAGGGATAGCGAAACCATAGCCTGCGTAGGAACCCGTTTGGGAGTAAAGCATGGCATTGATACCGACCAGTTCTCCCTGGGTGTTGACCAAGGCTCCGCCAGAGTTACCTGCGTTGATGGCTGCGTCCGTCTGGATGAAACTTTCTACGCCATTGGCACCCAACGAGCGAGCCTTTGCGCTAACAATACCAGCCGTTACCGTGTTGTTAAGGCCAAAGGGGTTGCCCACGGCTATCACCCATTCTCCCACCTTGATTTTGTCAGAGTCTCCAATAGGCAGGGTAGGCAGGTTCTTGCCGTCAATTTTTATAAGTGCCAAGTCGGTAGTCTTGTCTGTGCCGATGATGCGGGCGGAGAACTCGCGATTGTCATTCAAGGTGACGGTCAGTTCATCAGCTCCTTCTACCACGTGATTGTTGGTCACGATGTAACCATCTGTGGATATGATGACTCCAGAACCAGTAGCTTCGCGCTTTGGAGTTTGCACTTGGCGTTTTTGGGTACCACCGTTGCCGGGATTGCCAAAGAAACCAAACGGGTCGCTAAAAAAGTCGGAAAACGGGTCACTCTGCACCTCAACGGTTTTCACCTTGGAGTTTTGTACATAGCGGATATGCACAACGGCGGGCAACGCTTTTTCCGCCGCGTAAGTCAAGTCAACGGGCTGGCCTGGGGCTACTGTGGTCACTGGAGCGGCTGCGTTAACCTTTAGTATCGCTCCTGCCGAGCATGCTAGTGACGCAATGCACAGGCCTATCACAAGATACTTTCCTACTTTTTTCATATGCTTCTAATTTATTGGTTTGTTATCATTTAGTTTGAAATCTGTGCAAATATAGAGTATTTTTCTATCATACGTATCGAAACGGGCTTATCTTTATCCTGTTTTAACAGACTGATTTAACACTTTAACGGCAATTAAGCACAGCTAGTTTCATTTTTACATTCATCTACAAATCCTCCTTCCCGTCAACTTTTCCGAGTTGGAAGAAGTGGTTGCGGAGAGTAAGTAAATATGTTAAAAGACTATCTACTTTTTGGAAGATGGCTTTTTTTTTCATACCTTCGCGGAGTAAAGCAGTGCCCTGGCTTGTCGCTGGCATCTATAGCGGATGCGAGAGGAAAGTCCGGGCAGCATAGGGCACCCCACTTCTGAAAATGGAAGCCATTGGCGACAGTGGGATAAGGCAGAAGAAAATAACCGCCTGTCTATTTAGACAGGTAAGGGTGAGAAGGTGGTGTAAGAGACCACCAGCCAGCGGGTGATCGCTGGGCTGTGTCTTCTGGGGGCTGCAAGTCCATGTATACCGCAGTTTGAAGGTTGCCCGCCTAATGTCCCTATGGGACTCTGCGGAGGGTAGGATGCTTGAGCCTTGGGGTGACTCAAGGCCTAGATAAATGACAGGCACTTCCTCGGAAGTAACAGAACCCGGCTTATAGGGGCGCTGCTTTTCTTTTTATTATTTGCCACCACTTTGGTGAATACCTAAACAAAAATATATAGAGATGAAATTGAATGAGCTGGAGGTGAAGTTGATAGATGACTTCTCGCACCAAGTGAGCCGAAAGATAGACAAGTATGGTGATAGGCCGGATTTCCCTAACATGGATGTTTATCGGATAGACCGTCAGGAATTGGATGGCTATCTTTTTGATAAGCAGGCTATATTGGACATGGAAGGTTCACCCCGTTCGCAATATACGCTTTTCGGCATCTTGGCTGTGATACCCATCTTGGTTCTTTCAGCCATTCCCGAGGAAAACTGGCCCTGGGGCAATTTGACAGTATTGGCAGCCATAGGCTGTGGCCTTTTGCTAGGGCTTTTCATCAAGGGCTTGGTGCGTATGATTATCAGCTATAGAGTGAGGAAAATGGCCGATAGGCACATGGATGCCTATATCAATGCGGTGTTGAGCTACGAGCCTTCTAGTGAGGAAGAGTAGGAATTATTCCTTATCGGCAAGCCTCTATGAGTTTCTCGATTAACCGAGGAAGGGCGTGGCGGTCAAGTTCTTTTTCCTCAATCCAAACATAGTCTTCTGGTAATTGAGGCGGAGTGGCTGCCTCTGCCAAATAGATGTCTGCCAATAGGACTTGATGGGTGAGAACGTGTTTCACGCCTTTTCTCTTCAGTTGCAAAGGTATTCCTAGAGAGGAAGGAGGTTCGTTTTTCAGAAGTAAGGGTTCCCATAATCCTTGCCATATGTCCCCTTCACCTCGACGATGGATAGCCACTTGTCCCTTACACCTTATATATATATAGGTCAGGTGGCGTTCTTTTATCTTAATCTTTTTCAACTTGTTGGGCAGTAACTCCACTTTGCCTTCCCGATAGGCTACACAAGTTTCCTGTAACGGGCAAGACGGACATCGAGGAGAGGAGGGCGTGCATTGCGTCGCACCGAAATCCATCATTGCCTGATTGAAACTGGCGGCTTGATTGGTGGGTAAGACATCGTTGGCTAAGGCCGTGAAAAGCTTCTTTCCTTCCGTCGTGTTGATGGGTGTCTCTATACCTTGATAACGTGCCAATACTCTGAACACATTACCGTCCACGGCTGCTACGGGGATATCGAAGGCGAAGGAGGCGATAGCGGCAGCGGTATAGTCGCCAACGCCTTTCAGTTTTTTTATTTCCTCCAATGTTTTCGGAAAGTGTCCCATGTTGACAATTTGTCGTGCGGCGGCATGGAGATTGCGTGCCCTGGTATAGTATCCTAATCCTTGCCATAGCCTTAAAACCTCGTCTTCCGAGGCAGCAGCAAGCTCTTCCACTTTTGGATATCGTTCCATGAAGCGTTGCCAATAGGCCATCCCTTGGCTGACACGAGTCTGCTGGAGGATGATTTCGCTCAACCATATTGGGTATGGGTCTTTGGTTTCCCGCCATGGCAATTGTCTCCCGTGAATTTGAAACCATGACAGGATATTGTTTGCGAAGTCATTCTGCGCCATGTCACTTGCCTTTTCGTTGTGTAAGGTATGGGGCTAAATAGTGTCCCGTTATGCTATCAGGGCACTTTGCTATTTCTTCCGGTGTGCCTGTGGCCACTAATCTACCCCCCTTGTTTCCACCATCAGGGCCAAGGTCTATTACATGGTCCGCGCATTTGATGACATCCATGTTGTGCTCTATCACTACAATGCTGTGTCCTCTTTGCAGCAACGCATTAAAAGCCAAAAGTAATCTTTGTATGTCATGGAAGTGAAGTCCCGTTGTAGGCTCGTCAAAGATGAAAAGGGTGGGTTCCTGACTTTCCTTTCCTATGAAGTAAGCTAGTTTCACGCGTTGATTTTCACCTCCAGAGAGTGTGCTGCTGCTCTGCCCTAGTTTGATGTAACCGAGTCCCACGTCTTGCAAAGGGCGCAGACGGTCAACTATAGCCTTCTGTCCATGCTCCGCAAAGAAGTCTATAGCTTCATTGACGGTCATGTTGAGCACGTCGTCAATATTCTTTCCCTCATATCTCACTTCCAGGATGTCTCGTTTGAACCTGTGCCCATGGCAAGCTTCGCATTCCAGTACGAGATCTGCCATAAATTGCATTTCTACAGTGATGACTCCAGCCCCCTTACATTCTTCACAGCGTCCTCCTTCGGTATTGAAGGAGAAATATTGCCATGTGAAACCCATCTGTTTGGCTAGTGGTTGCTCGGCGAAAAGCGCACGAATGCCATCAAAAGCTTTTACATAAGTAGCGGGATTACTGCGTGTGCTTTTCCCGATAGGGTTCTGGTCAACAAATTCCACGTGCTTCACGCTCTTCCAGTCGCCTTCTAATCCCGTGAATTCGCCTGGCGCATCGCAAACCTCATCTAGTGAACGCTTCATGGCAGGATAGAGAATTCCTTTTATTAGTGAAGATTTACCTGACCCTGATACGCCTGTTACCACGGTCAACACGTTTAGTGGTACTTTTACGTCAATTCCGCAAAGATTGTTCATGCGGGCACCTTTCACGAGAATATATTGATTCCACCTTCTTCTGCTTGTTGGAGCGGGAATAGTTTCCTTCCCCGTGAGATAACGGATGGTATGGGAGCGGGGATGTTCTTTTAAAAGTGTTTCGCAATTTTCGCTCACGTCACTCACGTTGCCTTGGAATACAACTTCCCCGCCTAATCTGCCTGCGTCAGGTCCTATATCTATCAGATAATCGGCTGCCCTCATGATTTCCTCGTCATGTTCCACTACTATCACGGTATTACCCAATGATTGCAGGTCTTTCAGTACATTGATTAAGCGTTGCGTATCTCTACAGTGGAGTCCAATGCTCGGCTCGTCCAATATATAAAGACTGCCAACCAATGAACTGCCTAAGGAAGTAGCGAGATTCACACGCTGGCTTTCTCCACCGGAAAGTGTGTTGGAACGGCGGTTAAGCGTTAAGTATCCAAGTCCTACATTGATAAGGAATTGTATTCTGTTATTGATTTCAGTGAGTAGACGTTTGGCGACTTTTTCTTCGTGCTCTGTCAACACCAACTTGTCAAACCATTCCTTGAGGTTGATAATGGGCATCTGTACCAGATCGGTGATGCTTCTGTTTCCTACTTTCACGTAGTTAGCTTCCTTTTTCAGTCGTGTGCCATGGCAATCAGGGCAAATAGTTTTGCCGCGATAACGGCTCAACATCACACGATATTGTATCTTGTATTGATTCTCCCTCACCATGCGGAAGAAGTTGTCAATGCTCACTTGGTCGTGAACGTCTTTTCCCTTGTCAGAAGGTAAGCCATGCCATAGCATGTCTTTCTCCTTGTCTGATAGTTCGTAGTAAGGCTTGAAAATGGGAAAGTTGTCTTTGGTGGCTCTACGGCAAAATTCTTGTGCCCACATGCCCATTTTCTCTCCACGCCAACATTGCACACAACCTTCATAGACACTAAGCGAGGTGTTTGGAATCACCAATTTCTCATCTATGCCAATGATACTGCCGAAACCTTCACAGGTAGGGCAGGCACCTAAAGGGGAGTTGAAGGAGAACATGTTGTCGTTAGGCTCCTCAAACTTGATGCCATCAGCTTCGAAACGGGTAGAGAAATCGTAAGTGATGTTACTGGGCAAGAAAATGAGACGGCATGCGCCATCTCCCTCATAGAATGCGGTCTCTGTGGAATCTATAAGTCGGGATATCTCATGTTTCTCATCGCTCACCGACGTACGGTCTATTACTAAATATATGTCATCATCAGATTGATTCTCAATATCTTCTGGAATATTCTCCAAATAATCATCTATCCTTTGAAATTCCTTGTCTGCATATATGCGGGCATAGCCTTCCTGGATGTACATTTCCAGCTGTTTTCTCAATGTGCGTCCCTCTATGACATGGACAGGAGCCATTACGCAAAACTTTGTGCCCACACTGTATTGGCGTGTGCACGCTAGTACGTCCTCTGTGGTATGACGTTTCACTTCCAGTCCGCTAATAGGGGAATATGTCTTGCCTATACGAGCGAAAAGCAGCCTAAGATATTCATATATTTCGGTAGATGTACCTACGGTGGAACGAGGATTACGGGCAACCACTTTCTGCTCTATGGCAATAGCGGGCGGCAACCCCTTGATGAAGTCGCACTCAGGTTTGCTCATCCTCCCCAAAAATTGTCTGGCATAACTAGAGAGGGACTCCACGTATCTGCGTTCCCCCTCGGCATAGAGCGTATCGAAAGCCAATGACGATTTGCCGGAGCCAGATACGCCAGTGATAGCTATCAGTTTATTGCGAGGTATCTTCAGGCTGATGTTCTTCAAGTTGTTAACTCTAGCCCCTTTGATTTCTATATATTTCTCTTCTGACATATTTTTGCGTCCTGTTATTCATGATGATAGGGTTCTCCTTTCAAGATGGTGCAGACCCTATATAGTTGTTCGGTGAAGATGAGCCTCACCATTTGGTGCGAAAAGGTGAGCTTAGAGAGCGAAAGCTGTTCGTTAGCCCTTTTGTATACGGCTGGTGAGAAACCGTAAGGCCCTCCGATAATGAATACCAATCGTTTACATGCCTGTTGTTTGCGTTGAAACCACTGCGCCAATTCCACGGAGCGACATTCAAGGCCATGTTCATCTAATAGTATAACAGTATCGCTAGGTTGCAACTGTCGCAGAATCAAGTCACCTTCCCGTTCCTTTTGCTGTTCTTCGGTTAAGCTCTTTGTATTCTTAAGCTCGGGTATCACGCATATGGTGAAAGGCATATAGTGGCTAATGCGCTCTTGGTAGTCCGTGATACCTGCCTCCAGATGCTTGTTAGTGGTCTTGCCCACCAGTATCAACGCTGTTTTCACTTCTTGTTGTAATGATGTTCACGTTTGGGATTCATGGGAAACCAGCCTTTCTCTACTCTTTTCTTCTGTTCGAACAGTTCGCCTATAGACCATAAGCTAGAAGCGCCCAGCACGCCCAAAAGGGCGGATTGCAATACGTTAGTCACTAGTAGAGCACTTCCTAAAGCTCCTATGCCTATTAAGAGGAAGAGCCACCAAAGACGAGTGCCAAAATAATATTCCACCTTGATAACAATTGGATGGAACACACCTATGATAATAAAGGTGCAGACAGCAATGAGTATACCTTCGAAATTTAATTCCATGAAGTCAATTTGATGTTTAAGGTGCAAAAATACGAAAATATTTTCTACTTGTCGCTGTTTTCTCATATTTATTGCTTACCTTTGCTTGCAGAACATTCTTGTCAACTCTTATTGCTCTGGAAAATAATCTTGATTTTTCTCAATACGGGTGGAAAGCGTGTGCTCATGGCGTTTATGCCAAACTCCATGAAAATTATGTTAACGAATAAGGAATTATAATTGAAACCTACTGATATGAAGAAATTAATGTGTTTAGTCGTTTTCCTTGCTACATGTGTCTTTTGTAGTTGGGGAGCAAAGGTTGAGACAGAGAAAACTATCACGGTAAATGGAGTGACTAGAAAGTATTTGTTATATGTGCCCGACAATGTCGGCAATAACCCTGCCATGGTGTTTTCGCTACATGGAGCTAGTGGTCATTCTGCTGACCGTTCCCCATTCAAGACAACTGTTGCGGATGAAAAAGGATGTATTGTGGTATATCCCCAAGGATTGGAACAATATTTTCCAGTGTTTGGCGGTAGTGTAACAGGTTGGAATTCTACAGGTGAGGCTAATGAAGACTTGGATTTCTTTAAGCAAATCATAGAGGACGTTGCCTTGAATTATCATATTGACCGTTCACGCATCTATTGTTGTGGTTTTTCTAATGGTGGCATGATGACTTATTCCAATTCAAGTGCCGCCGCTGATATTTTTGCCGCTTTTGCGTCCATTAGCGGTTTCCAGCTCAATGAATTCCATCATCGTCCAACGGGTGCCCGTCCTGTTCCGTTTTTGCATATACATGGAATGTCTGACGACTTCGTGAAATATTCCTGTATGCCGATTATTCGGGATAATATGGTTGCTCGTAATGGTTGCGATCCCATTCCGGAAGTTTCTGTGGTTGAAGGAAAATATCGCCGCAGTGTCTATGCGGCAGGTGAGGGCGGCTTTCCCTATGTATATTATGAAATAGAGGGCATGGGACATAATGACTTCACAGACAAAATCCCAGAAGGTAATTCTGCCTTGACGATGTGGGATTTCATGAGTCAATATACATTGAACGATGAGTGTGACCCTACGTTGAAATGGAGATTGAACATTGACCAGGAAGGATTTGTGCCAACAGAACACGGCTGGACGGTTAGCGCAGGTAACACACGCTATACGTATGGAACTCCGAAGAAAGCCAACAATGCTGACAACAACGTCTATCCTTCGTTGCAATTTGAAAAAGGAAACTATATTCTTGTCTTTGAGACTGAAGGGGGAAGCAATCACAAGATGTATGTACAGTTGGAAAGCCTCGATGGTAAATCTGTATTGTTTTGCAAGTCTGGGAAGGTTAACCAAAGAGTGGTCATGCCATTTTCCGTTGATGGCTATTCTGAATATAAAATTACTATCGTGAAGACTTCTCCTGATGATAAGTTTACCGCATTAGCTATTCATTCATGCGACAAACCCGCGCAAGCGGAAAATTGTGAGGATGATGTTCTCTCAGCAGCCTCCCTCTAACTAAAAGAGGGGGCTATGCCCGCTGAGATACCGCGAGGTCAGGGTGCGCGGCATGATGAAACGGCACTTCTGTCTATTTTGAGAATTCTTTTAGAAAAATACGAAAATATTTTCTGTTTTCCGTTGTTTTCTCATTTTTATTGCTTAACTTTGCCATTAGAATTAATCTTATCAATTCTTAATTACTATGGCAAATAACGCAGAACTTATTTCTCAATGCGAACAGAAAGCGCGTACATGGCTCACGCCGGCTTTCGACGAGGAAACCCAAAACGCAGTCAAGGCATTGTTGGATGCTGATGACAAAACTGAACTGATTGATAGTTTTTATCAAGATTTGGAATTTGGCACGGGAGGTCTTCGTGGTATCATGGGGGCAGGCTCCAACCGAATGAATATCTATACGGTAGGTATGGCTACCCAAGGCTTCGCTAACTATTTGAAGAAGAATTTCGCTGGCAAAGATGACATCTCTGTAGTAGTTTGCCACGATTGTCGTAACAACAGCCGCAAGTTTGCCGAGACTGTAGCTGATATTTTCTCCGCAAACGGCATTAAGGTCTATTTGTTTGACGACATGCGTCCTACGCCGGAGTGTTCATTCGCTATCAGGCATTTGAAGTGTCAAGCTGGTGTAAATGTTACCGCGAGCCACAATCCCAAGGAGTATAATGGATATAAGGCTTATTGGGAAGATGGTGCGCAAGTGTTGGCTCCTCATGACACTGGTATTATCGATGAAGTAAACAAAGTTACTATCAATGATGTGAAGTTCCAGGGCAATAAGGACTTGATACAAATCATAGGTGAGGATATCGACAAGATATATTTGGATGAGATAAAGAAGCTGAGCATTGACCCGGAAGTCATCAAGCGGCAGCATGATTTGAAGATTGTCTATACACCTTTGCATGGCACGGGTATGATGTTGATACCTAGGTGCTTGAAAGATTGGGGCTTCGACAACGTACATTGCGTAAAAGAGCAAATGGTCAAGGATGGCAATTTCCCGACAGTGAAGAGTCCTAACCCCGAGAACGGAGAAGCTTTGAGCTTGGCTATTCGTGACGCTAAGGAGTTAGATGCCGATATCGTAATGGCGAGTGATCCTGACGCAGACCGTGTGGGTATGGCTTGTAAGAATGATAAGGGAGAGTGGGTGCTCATCAATGGTAACCAGACTTGTTTGCTTTTCCTTTATTATATCATCACCAACCGCAAAGCCAAGGGTTTGCTGAAACCAACGGACTTTATCGTGAAGACCATCGTGACTACTGAGGTCATCAAGAAAATTGCCGACAAGAACAATATAGAGATGCGAGACTGCTATACTGGTTTCAAGTGGATTGCAAGGGAGATACGTCTTTCTGAGGGCAAGCAACAGTATATCGGTGGTGGCGAGGAGAGCTATGGCTTCTTAGCGGAGGACTTCTGCCGTGATAAGGATGCTGTTTCCGCCATGAGCTTGCTGGCAGAGATTTGTGCCTTCGCCAAAGATCAGGGCAAGACCCTTTATGACTTGTTGATGGGTATTTACTTGGAATATGGCTTCTCCAAGGAGCAAACTGTGAATGTGGTACGTCCTGGTAAGACTGGCCAAGACGAGATTAAGCAGATGATGAGTGACTTCCGCCAGAATCCTCCCACAGAGTTGGGCGGCTCTAAGGTCGTTTTGTGGAAAGATTACAAGACGCTTGAGGGCAAGAAAGCTGATGGAACAGTGGATAAGTTGGATATGCCTGACACGAGTAACGTGCTGCAGTGGTTCTGCGAAGATGGCACGAAAGTGAGTGTGCGTCCTTCTGGTACTGAGCCAAAGATTAAGTTCTATGTAGAGGTAAAGGGCACCATGACAGAAGCTTCTCAGTATGCGGAACTTGACAAGAAGGGAGCTGAGAAGATTGCGGCTATCAAGAAGAGCCTCAATTTGGATTAATTTCTCCCTTTGAAGTAAACGATATGATGACCCAGGAGCGCGGATAGCGTTCTTGGGTCATTTTTTGCTTGTCGCACAAGCTGGCTAATGGCTATAGAAAGTAAAATATGCTGCCACTTGGAAGAGAGATTGCAAATATGGGGAGATTCCTCGTATAGATAGATGTGAAAAATGAAACTAATATCGAAAGGCAACGAAACTAGTTTCAAAAGCCGATGAAACTAGTTTCGTTGCCTTTAGACGTTAGTTGCGTTAAAAACCGCCATCTCTTGCCCCGTGTCGGGAGAATTGACAGAAAAGGGAGGTTTTGGTGTATTGCTTGATTTGTTTTTACAATTCAATCAATCCCTTTAAAGCCTTGCGGGCGATGTCAAGATAGGTACTATTGAGTAACACGAAGCGCATCACGCAGTTAGCCGCGGCGTGTCTCAATCCCATGTTGTCACTTTGGAGGGCTACCGCAGCTTGGTCTAGAAATTCATTGATACCTCTTTCGTTAGGTTCTTGACCACGAAGGAACAGCCTGGAAAGCAGGTGGTAGGCCGTGAGTTGGTACAAGTCTTTGTCGGAGGCCATCCATTCATAGGCCAAAGCGGGGGCAAAATCCAAGTGTTGCAGCAGGTGGAACGAAAGCATTTCTGCCATTTCTTGACTGTGTAGTTGCTCCATCCATACGTCCACCAATTCCCTCGGCATCTCGTTTGCGGGCATGATGAGCGTGGCCAGTATCTTGCATTCCCGGATATCTTCTTTCCACAAAGCGATGGCGAGGTCTCGGTCTTTTCCATATTCACGCGCCATCTCTTGCAGATGAGGAAGTGACACTCCCCAATTCAACTTATAGTCCATGCCTTTCTCTCGCATGGATTGCGAAACGGGACCATTCATCAGCAGTCGGAACGACCGCTTGATTTCCATCAGTTTTTGGTGAGTCTTTTCATTCATGGTTTATAGTTTGCCGTATTCTTCCGAATAGCGTAACATCTGGTGCTCATAGGTTTCGGTGTAGTCAAGCGTGACATCTTTTAGGTCGCCATTTTCCTCACAAACAATTTTCATCCATGGGTTGATGAAACCTTTATAGGGGGCTATGTTCAATCGCTCATAACGCCTCAACACTTCGGCATGCAAATCGGGATTCACTTTGACGGCATACTTTTCCACCAACTCACGGGCAGCCTCATAATCGCCTTCACTCTTGACGCGTTGTATTTCCGACAAGAGGGTGGCGAAAAGTTGCCTTAGTTTGGGATAGTCATTAACCTTCAAATATGTCTTTTGCTCCCCGTTCTCCTCTGTGCGCACCAGCTCTGCCGCACCTTCAGCGTGCTCCAATACCCAGTGCGCTATCAAGGAACGGTTACGCATGTGGGCTTCCTCTATGTCCGCGCCAGGTTTGATGCGGGCCAATTGCGTCATCAGCCCATTCATCAAGTAGGCGTAGTATTGTGCCTTGTAAGCGTTATTGTCAGGCAGAAGCCCCAAGTCCACCAGCTTTTGGTCGGCTATGTAGTAAAGACCAAACAGGTCAGCGCGGGCTTCCTCGATAGTATTGCCATGGGCTTTCAAGGCATCGGGGGATACACCGGGCATCAGTTGACCGCTGCCATGCCCCAAGCACTCATGCAAGTCGGTGTGTAAATCATCGGTCAGGTCGCCATATTTATCAATCAATGCTATGGTTTCCCTGTCTATTACGAATTCTTCGCGGAAGCCATTGCCCTTGGCGGCTTGGTTATATGATTCAATCAAGTTGCCTATGGTCACGCTTTTGCTGCCATGTGCTTGCCGTATCCAGTTGGCGTTGGGCAGGTTGATACCAATGGCGGAGGCGGGATATTCGTCACCGCCCAACATGGCAGCTTGTATCACGTTGGCCGTGACGCCTTTGACCACGGGTTTACGGTATTTTGGATTCACGGGCGAGTGATCCTCAAACCATTGCGCATTGTCGCTGATGGTTTGTGTGCGTTTGGTGGCTTCTAGATCCTTGTATTCCACGATGCCTTCCCAAGTTCCTTTCAGTCCCAAAGGGTCACCATATACTTCAATGAAACCATTTACGAAGTCTATCATGCCTTCGTTCTCGTCCACCCAAGCTATGCTGTATTTATCGAAATCCTTTAGGTTGCCTGTGCGGTAATACTTCACCAGCAGTTCTATCAAGTGGGCTTGCGCCTCGTTTTCAGTATAGTTGAGAGCGCGGTTCAGCCATGAGGTGATGCACTTGATGGCCTCTCCGAAGAGTCCGTTTTCCGAGTAGACGAGCTCGGTCAACTGCCCGTTTCGCTTCACCAGTTTGCTGTTCAACCCATACGAGGGCGGCTCGGGGTCATTCGGCTGCCTCATGTTTTCATAGAAACGCTCGGCTTCCTTTTGCGTTACGCCTTCATAGAAGTCGCAGGCAGACGTTAACACCAGGTCTTCGCCATCAGCTTGGTTGACCCTTTTGGGTAATACCTCCGGGTCAAAAATCACGGGTATCAGCTCTTCCAGCAACATGGCCTTGTCCGTCCCTTTACGCAAAGGCAACAATTCTTTAGGCAAAGCCATTACCTCGTCACAGAAGAAGTCCTCGCTGAAGCCAGGCAGAAACTTCTCGCAACCATAGTGATGGTAAATACCGTGGGAGAACCACACTCGCTTCAAGTATATCGTCAATGCTTGAAAGTTTGGCGTGGAGCGGTCGCTTTGACTATGCTGGTAGATGGCCTCCAGCGTTTTGCGGATGGTGAGATTGTATTTTCCTTTTTGACAGAAAGTGATATCCCTGCCAGCCAACGTAGCCTTGGCCAGGCAATAGATATATGCTTTTTGTCGCAACGACAGGTTTTCAAACCCTTTTAGCCGATAGCGCAACAGTTGTATGTCGGCGAAACGTTCCTCTGTATAGGGGAAATCTTCTGTTTGCGTGGTGCTCATAAGCCTTATTGCATGGTGGAAGTTTTTTTCTTGCTGGCCTTTTTCTTCTCCGCCAACCTCTTTTCCGTTTCCATTCGCTCTTCCATGGCCTTCATCTTGTAGTCACGGGGTGTGCACTTGTTTACCTTTCTGAAAGCGGAATAGAAACTTTGCCTGTTGGCGAAGCCTACCATGTCCGCCACGTCTTCCATGGTCAGGTTCTTGTAGCGTTTGTCTGCCAAGATAGTCATGGCGTCCTCTATGCGATACTTGTTGACGAAAGACGCGTAGTTCATGCGAAACCTCACGTTTATCACAGCGGAGATATATCGGGTGTTGGTGCCAAGCTCACTGGCGAGTTTCTGCGCCGAGAATTCTTTATCCCTGTATTTCTTCTCTACCAATATCACTCGCGTGATGCGCTCTTGCAAAGCGTCCATCACTTGCGGTGAGACCAAAGAACGATAAAGCGGTTCTTTTTTCCCTGTTACGTGGTTTGTGTGTTCTGTTGCCATACCTTTTGAGATTTGTCTTTGCAAAATTATGCCAAAATTCTGAAACATCCAAATTTAATCACTATAATCTGTCAATTATATTCCTGCGTCCCGCTAGTCATTCACTTGTTCCGCGGTAGGGGAGTAGGTGGGTGTTTTCCAAAGAAGAGGGTCGGCATATTGGGAAATTTTGATTACCTTCGCGGAAAATAATTTTCGGATGGAACTGGAAAAACTTCTGAAGCGCTATTTCGGCTTTGACACTTTCCGCCCTAACCAACGGGAAATCATGCTTGAAGTGATGTCAGGACACGACTGCCTGGTGTTAATGCCAACGGGAGGCGGCAAGAGTATATGCTATCAGCTGCCAGCCCTGGCCATGGAAGGCACGGCCATCGTCATCTCTCCCCTTATCAGCCTGATGCACGACCAGGTACACGCCCTGCAGGCAAACGGCATTCCCGCCGCCGCGCTCAATAGCGGGCACGATGGGGAAGAGAACATCTTGACACGTCGCCGTTGCATGGTGGGGAAACTGAAGTTGCTCTACCTTTCCCCAGAGATGGCTCTTTCGGAAATGCACTATCTGCTCAAAAGCGTTCCCATCAGTCTGTTTGCCATAGACGAGGCCCATTGCATCAGTCAGTGGGGGCATGATTTCCGCAAGGAGTATACACGGCTGGGAGAACTGAGAGACGTGTTTCCCCATGTGCCAGTAATGGCTCTTACGGCCACGGCGGACAAATTGACCCGAGAGGATATCGTCACTCAATTGCGGTTGAACGGGAAAAGTTTCATAAGTTCTTTTGACCGTCCCAACATACACCTGGAGGTGATAAAAGGATACAAGAAGGCTCAGAAGCTGGCATATATCCTGGACTATATCCATCGCCATCCCGGTGACCCCGGAATCATCTATAGCCTCTCCCGCAAGGACACGGAGGACATGGCCCGCGACTTACTCCAGAAAGGGGTCAAGGCAGCTTGTTACCATGCGGGCATGCCATCCGAGCAGCGCGAGACGGTGCAAAACCAGTTCAAGGAAGACTTGTTGCAGGTGGTTTGCGCCACCATCGCTTTCGGCATGGGTATAGACAAAAGTAACGTGCGCTGGGTGTTTCATGGCAACCTGCCTAAGTCCCTGGAGTCTTACTATCAGGAGATAGGCCGCGCGGGAAGGGATGGTGCCCCCGCGGATGCTGTCTTGTTCTATTCATACGCTGACATTAACCGAATGCGGAGCTTTATTGACGAAAGCGGGCAAAAGGAAGTTTGCCAAGAGAAACTTAACCGCATGATGGAATACGCTGAGTCGCAGGTCTGTCGTCGTCGTATCTTGCTCAACTATTTCGGTGAGGTGTCAAGCCGTGATTGCGGCAATTGTGATGTGTGTGAGAACCCGCCGCAGACTTTCGATGGCACGATTGTCACCCAAAAGGCCTTGAGTGCCATTCGCCGCGCTGACCAGCAAGCGCCCTTCATCACAGTTATAGATATCTTGCAGGGCAAGTTCACGCCAACCATAGTAAGACATCATTACCAAGAGCTGAAGACATTTGGCGCGGGAAGGGACATTCGTTATCGTGATTGGCATGACTATTTGCTGCAAATGCTCCACATGGGTTTCATAGAGATAGCCTATGATCGGGGCAACGCCCTTATGGTAACGCCTTTGGGCGATGAGGTGTTGCGGGGACGGCGGCAAGTGATGTTGGCAAAAGTAAAGGACACACCTCTTGCCGCCAAGAAAACCAAGCGTCCTAACCTTATGCCGGAGGTTTCTCCTTTACCCGAGGCGCGCCTCTCGGCGGTGGAAATAGCGGAAGACCCAGAGCTGTTTGAGCGTTTGCGTGAATTGCGTAAGCGATTGGCTCAGCGTGATCACGTGTTCCCCTACATGGTGTTTAGTGACAAGGTACTTCACTCCTTGGCCTCCCTCCGCCCGCTAACGCTGGATCGTTTGGGCGAGATCAGCGGCATCGGCGAGTTCAAGAAAAACAAATATGGCAATGATTTTCTTGCTGTTATCCGCGGGGAGTAACGCTTTCCACGCCAGTAAGATGGCCAAGCACGAAGTGTCCAAGCAGGCGGTATTGCCCAGCGATTGGACTATCGTTCCGAGAGCCGTGTGAAAATAACTTGTTTTGCTCTTCAATTTAAGTTATTTTGCTTGACAAAATAAGTTGTTTTGCTTGGCGAAATAAGTTGTTTTCGCGAGCGAAATAACTTGTTTTCAGAATCGTGCTTTCTTGGCTTCAGAACAGAACGCTTATTTGCCGCTGTTTGAATGGTTTTGTATTCTCATTGGCGTGTCCAACTTTCGACATATAGGAGGCAAATGTTAAGATTATGTTACATGGTGTAGGATAAATGGAAGCTATTTGAACTTCGTGCGAACTCTAAGAGAATGATGAATTGATATATGTCAAGAAAATCGGAGCTGACGTGAAGATTTTTCCTTATACGTTTGTGGGATTTGGAAACAGGGGATAATTTTGCGGTATCGATAGGTAGATAAGGTATAAGATTGTTAGGATTTGACTTCAAGGTTTAGGTTTTAGTTTAATAGGTTAAAGATTTGTAGTATAGTCACTTGATAGGTATTGGAGGTAACAAGGATTGGTCAGGATAATTTAGAGTATAAAGACTCATCGTTAAAAGTAAAGTGACGCGGCTTTGGAAGGGATTCCGGAGCCGCGTTTGTGGTTATTCCGGCTGCAATATCTTAGTGAGATTGAGGCTGGATATTTTCCCGTCGGGAGACACGGTGGCTGTAACCCGAAACCTGGATTCCTCTTTTGGCTTCTCTGAATACTCCTGCTCCAGCTTGGCGGAGAAGGTAACCTGGTACTCGTACTCTAAATCTCCGACTTCTCTTTTCTTGATGGCGTAGTCGTTGTCCAGGTACCAGTTCATGTTAGTGATTTCCGGCTTGTAGATTTTCTGCATGAAACTGGCCACGTCGCTTTTGGTGGCGGTTGGTTTGCCCAGGAAATTGGTGAGAATATCTTCGCAGGTACTGAGCATGGCGTCTTCGTTACGGGAGTTTACGCTTTGGAAGAACTTGCGGAAAAGCGCTCTCACCATCTCCCTCTCTTCTGGTTGCACTTGTTGTCCCAACCGCTTTCGCAAGGCGTCTTGCGCTTGGTCGATGTAGGCGCCCTCGGGAAATTCCCCTATATATTGGTTATAGGATTCTGGCGTGTTCTTGTTTTTGGCCATGGCCCACGACAGTGAGTCTATCCTTTCTTCCGCTGCTTGACGGTGTGAGCTGTTGGGGTAGGTGGAAAGGAAATCCTTGATTTCCGAGAGGCTGTTGCTGGTCTTGGCGTTATTCCAGTCTTTTTCCATTTTTCTTGCTTTCTCAAGCAGGTCCATCACTTCTTGCCGATGGGTTTCGTTGGCGTGCGGATAACGCTCCAGGTAACTCTGCATGATGAGAGTATCTTTGCTGGAGGAGGCCATGGCATATGCTTCGTTCTCCTTTTTGCCCATCTTGACTTGATAGACCAACACCCCCATGCCGCACACGATAACCGCTACGATGAAACTCACAAGAAGTGTCTTGTGCCCATGGGAAGCCTTCTTTGGATTGGGCTGGGGCACAGGAACGGGGAGCTCCCCCGCTATCTTCACGCCACAATGAGGGCAAAATGGCGCCTTGTCGCTAACATCTTTTCCGCACTCGGGACACTTGATGATTGCCATCGCTATAGATTAAATATGGTTTTCGTTTTGGTTATCTATGCCTGAACCTTATTTCTTTCAGCTTATGCTTGCCCATGAACCGGCTCTTGTCCACGTAGCCATTGATGCCCTTGATGTGTCCTTTACCCGTATATTGCCACATCTCGAAGTCTCTGCCGTCAGCCAATCTTGGCTCTTCCGCGGTATATTGCGCCACCATGAGCTTATAGTTGTCGATGTGTCCCTTGAGATTGGCGTTATAGAAATTGGTATAGGTATAGAGCAAGGGCTTTTGCTTGTAGGCTTTCTCCACTAAATCAAGGAACTTCATGAGTGAGTCCCGGAAAGCTTCAGGCCGCAGCCCGCCGCGTGTCTCGATGTCTATCATGGGCAAGAGGTCTTGGTCTTCTGGCCTGCATTGGGCGAGAAAGTTGTCCAGCTGCTCCTGTTGCGGGGTCTTTGGCCGATAAAAATGATAAGAGCCAACCTTTAGCCCATGTTCGTGGGCCATGTCTATATTGTTCTTGTATCTGCTGTCTATGTGGGTACCGCCCTCCGTGGCCTTGATATAGACATAAGCCATCTTGGCGTTGTCCCCTAATGTCTCCCAGAAAACGGTACGCTGATAGTGGCTGATATCAATGCCGTGAATATGCTTGCAAGTATCTTCGCATTGCACTTGCGCATGGGCATAGTAAGGCAGCAATATGAAGAGAAAGGCTATGATAATACGATTCATAACGCAAAGTTATGAAAAATCAATGACATATAGGTTTGGAAGCCTTGCTTTTTTGCAATAATTATATGTTTCCAACTTATTCTTCGAGTTCGGAGAGCGAGCGGGTGACATTCCGGAAGAGGCCGCTGGTGGTCTCCAAGGGTGCGTATGGAAAATATCGCATGCTGTGGAATACCTGTTTGCGCATGCCTGTCCCTTGGGTTTGTACCAGTCCGATGTTGTTTTGCTCAAACTTGATTTCCCTTTTGTCTTTTATGTTGAAGTAAAGAGCTTGTAGCGTAAGTCTATAGGCTCCTTTTTCCACATGGCGCACGAATGGTAACTCATCCTGTTCGAAATTGAAGAAACGCATGAGAATGCTGCCTTGCAACTGTGCCATGCGGCGGATGTGGAGCCTGCGCAACCAGTTCTCCAGTTTCACGAAGTCTACTTTGTCCCCTCTTGTCCTGAGGTAATTGCCTAACTGCACGATACCTCTCAAGGAAATGCCATAGGAAAGCATGCCGTTGATATTGCCCACAATGAGACGTAGCAGGTATAGTGTCTCCACGGAGGTGTCTATGGCATGGCGTTCGTCGTTTTGCAACTTGACGAACCGCTTGTTGAGGAAATAGTTGTTGAACTCCACGCTTCCGGGCGGCATGTTTTGGATGTTGTCCATCATGCGATTGATCTTCTCGTGCTTGAAGTGGGTCATGGGTTCCATTTGTTCCCCTGTAGAGAAGTTTTCTGCCCTGAGTTTCGCGAAGAGGTTGCGATGAAGGAAATTCATGTTCATGGTGGTTTAGTCAAGAGTATTTCTTGGGATAACGCAGGAGGATAGCCACAAGCGAGGCAATGCCTATGGCTACAGGATAATAGAGATAGGGGAGTATTTGCATGGGGCTAACCTCCGCAAGGCCTGCCGCCAACAACATTTGTACGCCGTAGGGGATAACGCCCTGTATGGCGCACGAGAAAGTATCAAGGATACTGGCGGCCTTCCGGTTGTCTACCCCAAACCGGTCGCCTATCTTCTTGGCTATACTTCCCACGGTAAGAATCGCCACGGTGTTATTGGCTGTGCAACAGTTCACCAAACTTACCAAGGCGGCGATGGACAGTTCCGCTCCCCGCTTGCCGCGAATACGGGCTGTAAGCTTCTCTATGATATAGTTGATGCCGCCATTTTCCCTGATAAGCTCAAGCAGTCCTCCCGCCATCATGGCAATCACGATGAGTTCGCCCATGCTGACGATGCCTTCTCCCATGGATGTCATCCAAGCGAATAGGTCATAAGAACCGTCTGTCAATCCTATAACGCCGCACATGACGATACCTAGTACGAGCACGGCCATCACGTTCATGCCACAGACAGCTGTTATTAATACGACTAGATACGGGACAACTTTTGCCCACTCCACGGCTGGCACGTGGCTGGGGGAACTGAGGCCCGCTCCCATCACGGCATAGATGGCCAACACCAATATCACCGCCGGACTCACGATGAGCAAATTTACCCTGAATTTGTCGCTCATGGAACAGCCTTGGGTTTGCGTGGCCACGATGGTCGTATCAGATATGAAAGAAAGATTATCCCCAAAGTAAGCACCGCCCACGATAACGGCGGTTGTGAGCGGGACGCTGGCATCAGCGGACTGCGCAATGCCAACCGCGATAGGAACCAAAGCCACCACGGTGCCCACGCTGGTGCCTATGGATAAGGAGATAAAGCAGGCGGCAAGGAAAAGACCTGGCAGCAACATGCTGGCTGGCAAATAGGTGAGACACATATTGACGGTAGCGTCTATGGCCCCCATCTGTTTCGCGGAAGCGGCGAATGCTCCTGCCAGTACGTATATCCATAACATCAATAAGAGGTTGCCCGAACTCGCGCCATGGCTAAAGGTGTTGATGCGCTTTTGCAACGGCAAGCCGCCTGATATGATGATGGCGTAAACACTCGCAATGAGGAACACCACCGTCATGGGAACTTTATAGAAGTCGCCCGCCGCCAAGGATAGTCCTACATAGAGCGTGATAAACAGGAGCAGTGGCGACAGTGCAAGCAAGCCTCTTTTGTTGCTCATATACCTTAATATATTATATTATAAGGTTTTATAAGGTTATAGGGTGACGCCATTCTTGAAGATGGCTATTTCCCGATATCCATTATCCTCGTTGCGCACATTTTCGCCACTGGCTATAGCGATAATCTTGTCTATAAACTTGCGCAACAGGACTTGCATGCTTGTTCCCTCGACCAATTCTCCTGCGTTGAAGTCTATCCAATTGGGCTTATTGTGGTAGAGATTGGAGTTGGTGGATATTTTCATGGTGGGAACAAAAGTGCCAAAAGGCGTGCCTCTACCCGTGGTGAAGAGCACAAGCTGGCATCCTGCCGAGGCCAACGCTGTGGCGGCGACCAAGTCATTGCCAGGGGCGGACAATAGGTTTAGGCCATCATGCTGTAACCTGTCACCATACTCCAATACGCCACTTACGGGAGCGCGCCCACATTTTTGTGTACATCCCAAAGCCTTGTCTTCCAGGGTAGAGATGCCGCCAGCCTTGTTGCCTGGCGAAGGATTCTCGCCTACAGGCTCACCATGTGACAGGAAGTATTCTTTGAAATTATTGATGAGGCTTACGGTTTGCTCAAAGAGTTGTGGAGTTTCGCAGCGGTTCATCAGGATGGTTTCTGCGCCAAACATCTCTGGGACTTCTGTAAGGATGGAGGTTCCGCCTTGTGCGACAAGCCAGTCTGAAAACTCGCCCACCAAGGGATTGGCGGTAATGCCGCTAAAACCATCGGAACCGCCACATTTCAGCCCTACTCTCAACTTGCTAATTGGCACAGAGGTACGCTTGTCTTCTTTTGCTAAAGCGTAGAGACCGCGCAAAACGCGCATGCCTTCTTCTATTTCGTCGCCTTCCACCTTTTGGGTGACCAGCAACTTCACGCGTTCTTTGTCGTAGTTGCCCAGCATTTTCATGAAGGCATCTGGTTGATTGTTCTCACATCCCAATGACAGAACCAGCACGGCACCAGTATTGGGATGCAGGCAAATGTCCCGCAATACTTTGCGTGTATTCTCATGGTCACCGCTTAACTGGGAACATCCATAATTGTGATGCCATGCGAAAATTGCGTCGACACCTTCGCATTTGGTTTCTTCCCTTAATTTTTTGGCCAATTTCTCGGCGACACCATTCACGCAGCCTACAGTGGGGACAATCCAGACCTCATTTCGAATGCCCACTTCGCCATTTTTGCGCACATATCCTTGAAAGGTGACATCCTCCGCGGGAATGGACAATTTTTCTTTTACAGGTTTATAGGTGTATTCCAACGTCCCAGCCAAATTGGTTTTCAAGTTGTTCTCGTTTACCCATTCTCCTTGTTTTAAGTCATGGAGGGCATGACCTATGGGGTAGCCATACTTGATAATGTCAGTTCCCTGGGTGACATCATGTAGCAGTACCTTGTGTCCCGCAGGTGTGTCTTGCAATAATGTGATTTCTTGTCCATCTACCAAGATAGTCTCGCCTTTGGCGAATGGTCTAAGGCAAACCACCACCGTGTCGGCGGGGTTGATTTTGATAAAGCTTGATTGTTCCATAGAGTTAGTTTTATAGTTGTGTTCGTCTGTAGAAATCTATGTTTTCCTTGGATATCAACTCAATTGGCATATAGTTGATGGGTTCAACCTTGTTTTTTAACACGATATGTTGGAAAAGAGAGTCTACGCAAGCATAACCTTGCATGTAGGCATGCTGGGCTATCAAGAATGAAATGGCTCCCAGGCGCAGGGCTCTCTCGTTTTTCCCCACCATGTCGTATCCCATTATTTGTACATCCTTGCGGCCAACTTTCAAGAGGAAATCCGCCACGATATGAGCTTTGGAACCTAAGGTTATGCAGTGATGTATTTTCGGATGTTTTTGGAAGAATTCCTTTAGAATATCATCATATTGAGTGCGGGGTAACTCAAACGGCAAGTTCATCTCTATGATTTCCACTTGCGGAAAATGTTCGTGCATGTAATGCCTAAAGCCTATCTCTCGATTGTGTTGCTGCTTACTGACGACACTTCCCCCTTTGGTTTGCCGCATAAGCATGATTTGCGTCTCCTTGGTTGCGATGAGCATCAGCATCTTTGCGGCGAAATAGCCACTACAAAAAGAGTCTTGCCCATAGAAGGTGAGAGGGTTGAGGTCTGGCATATAGGAGTCAAGCAGCACAAAAGGGATATTGCGATCATGTAACTTGTCGGCGAATATCTTTGTGACCGGTAGGGTGGTGGGCACGATGACAACGCCTTCGGGATTATCAGCCAAGATGGCCTCACTCTCTTGGTGGAATGAATCTTCCTGCATGCGTTCGTAGTAGCGTATCTCCACGTTAATGTGGAAATCACGTCTTACCTCTTCGCACTTTCTTGCGCCTTCCTCTATTTCTTCCCAATAGGCTTCAGAGTCGTGCTTGGGCAGAAGCATGTAAAAGGTGTAAGATTTATTGTATGCCAATGCGCTAGCATACATATTGGGCTGATAATCCATTTCCTTTAAGGCCTTCTCCACTTTTTCTCGTGCTTGTTTGGAGATATTGGGACGGTCGTGCAATACTCGGTCAACGGTTCCTACCGACACTCCCGCCCTTTCAGCGATATCCTTGATTCTTATCTTTTTTGCCATCTCTCCAGTGTTTTTGGTGATGCGCTTATCTCTTTTCATATAATGCTAGCAAAGTATCGCGCATATTTAAAGACATTAGTAGTACGCCACAAAGTTACGAATAAAAGTTGAATTAAAAAACACAGCCCTATTTAATTTTTATTTGAGTGGCAAAAAAACGTTGTTTTGTTTCGCCAATTGGGAAATAATCATTATTTTTGCCGTGAATTACGATTAAATTAATCTATTACAAACAAACGATAAAAATTTAATCTATTGACTATGGCAAAAATTGTAACATTAGGTGAGATTATGCTTCGTTTGTCTCCTGAAGGCAACGATAGGTTTATCCAAAGCGATTCTTTCCGCATCATTCCTGGTGGGGGTGAGGCAAATGTGGCTGTAAGTGTGGCTAATTATGGGCATGAAGCTTATTTTGTCACGAAGTTACCAAAGCATGAGATTGGCCAAATAGCCGTTAACGCACTGCGTCGTTATGGGGTAAATACCCAGTTTATTGCCCGCGGGGGTGAGAGAGTAGGTCTTTATTACGCTGAGACAGGTGCGTCTATGCGCCCTTCTAAGGTGATTTATGACCGCGCTCACAGTGCCATTGCGGAGGCTCTGCCTTCTGACTTTAATTTTGACACCATCATGGAAGGAGCGCAATGGTTTCACTGGAGTGGCATCACGCCAGCTATCAGCGACAATGCCGCGGAGCTTACAAAGTTGGCTTGCGAAGCAGCGAAACGCCATGGCGTGACCATCTCGGTGGACTTGAACTTCCGCAAGAAGTTGTGGACTTCCGAGAAAGCGATTTCAGTGATGCGCCCCTTGATGAAATATGTTGACGTATGTATTGGAAATGAGGAAGACGCTCAACTTTGTTTAGGTTTCAAGCCAGACGCTGACGTGGAAGGTGGTAAGACTGACGCAGAGGGTTATTATGGTATATTTAAAGGCATGATGGAGGAGTTTGGCTTTAAATATGTGGTATCCACCTTGCGCGAGTCTCTTTCCGCTTCCCACAATGGTTGGAAGGCGTTAATCTATGATGGCAAGGAGTTTTATCAAAGCAAGCATTATGACATCATGCCTATCATTGATAGGGTAGGTGGCGGCGACTCTTTCTCAGGTGGACTTATTCATGGTTTGCTGACGAAAGCTACACAAGGTGAGGCTTTGGAGTTTGCTGTGGCTGCTTCCGCCTTGAAGCATACCATACCAGGAGATTTCAATTTGGTATCTGCCGACGAGGTGGAATCCTTGGCGGGCGGTAATGCCAGTGGCCGGGTGCAAAGGTAACAAATTAATGGTATAATAATTAGGTAATCAGAATAAGATTATGGCGAAATTCAATAAGATGCAAGTGATGCAGGCCATGCATGATACTGGTATGGTACCTGTATTTTTCAACAACGACTTGGAAACATGTAAAAGCGTTATCAAGGCTTGCTACGATGGAGGCGTGAGGGTTTTTGAATTCACCAATCGCGGTGATTTTGCCCATGAGATATTTGGAGAGTTGGTTAAGTGGGCTGACAAGGTGTGCCCCGAATTGATATTGGGGGCAGGCACGGTAATCGATGCCGCCACCGCCGCGCTTTATATTCAGTTAGGTGCGAATTTCATAGTAGGTCCAAATTTTAACCCAGAGATTGCGCCTGTATGTAATCGCAGGCTAGTTCCTTATTCTCCTGGCTGTGGCAGCGTGTCCGAAATTAATGACGCTCAGGCCATGGGTTGTGATGTTACCAAGGTATTCCCCGCGGGTAATGTAGGAGGTCCTTCTTTCGTGAAGAACGTCTTGGGTCCATTGCGTTGGAGTAATATTATGGTAACCGGCGCGGTATCTCCTGATGAGGAAAATTTGACTGCTTGGATTAAGGCAGGTGTCTTCTGTGTAGGTATGGGTTCTAAGCTCTTCCCCAAAGAGACAGTTGCTGCTAAGGACTGGCAGGCTATCACCGATAAATGCAAGGAGGCATTGGGCTATATTGCAAAGGCTCGTGCGTAAAATTCCATGCCATATATGTGCCATCATCGCCATAAGCGTGATGGCACTTTTTTTCGCGGCTTGTTCATCTTCCAATCAACGGATGATTGATAAGCTGAATGATATATCATATGATTTTCATTATAAGAATCTAGACTCCACTTACTATTACGCCATGTTGGCAGACTCTCTTTCAGGAGGCTATGATGAAGGAAAGGCTGCCGCCTTGAACAATCTGGCATTCTATCACATCGCCAGAATGGATTACAATATTGCCTACGATTTATTGCGACAAGTTGCCGAGACAACAGACAACCAAGTGGAGTTATTGGTTGCTGACATTCAGTTGATGAGGCTTTGTCAGCGTGAATCGCGTAATAACGATTTTTACGTATACAGGGAAAAGGCGCAACGACGTTTACGCCGCGTTGATGAAGAACCCGAAAGACTTTCCGATAGACAAAAACTTCGCATGATATATGCCCGCTCGGAATTCCATATCGTTGAAGCCACATATTTTTATTATGTAAATAGCATCGATTCCTTCAGGAAATCACTTTATGCGATAGACCCCGAAGAAATCCAACAAGATACCGCGCAGTGTTTAGGATATCTTTACAACATGGGAGCGGGAGGAGTTTTCCCTGGTCATGCGTGTGTAAAGGAGTTTGGTTATTTGTTGAGATGTTATACGCTTGCGGCTGATAAATACCCTTATTGGAAAGCCAACTCCTTGCAGGCCATGTCAGAGCATCTGTGGAATGATGACGACATGAGGGATTTATCGTGGGTATATCATTTTGAGTTTAACACTCATCATTCCTATCCCGATGCGGAGCAAGAATCTTGTTTTATTCCCTTGTTTGGAATAGAGGTGCCAGATTCGCTGAAGTCTATAGACTTGGCGCAACGCTCATTGTCGCACTTTACGGAGTATGGCGACGTATATCAAATCGCCGGCGCCAATCGTACATTGGCACAGTGCTACTTTAATATGGGGGATTACGAGTCTTCACTCTACTGTTTGAACAGAGCGTTAGCGGAAAACAAGGCCATAGAGCAAGCTCCAGACTTGGTGGCTTCTATTCGTGAAGAACTTTCGTTGACATATTCCGCCCTCAACGATAAGCAGCAAAGCGATTACAACCGCAATATTTATCTGGATATACAAGAGCAGACACGCCAAGATAGATTCCTGGAGGCTCGTGCCGCTCAACTGGATAAAAGCTCAAAGATACTGAATGGCATGATAGCCGCCGTGGTGGCAATGATTCTTGCCATCATCATATTGCTCATCATTTTAACGCATAAACGTGCCAACGCAAAACGTGTCCATCCGCTAGCCGAGTTGTTGGAGCCTTTGAAAAAATGGAAAGAGATAAACAAGGCGCATGTGACCGACTTGCTTGCTCAAGAGGAAGAGTTGCAAGAGAAGTATAAAATGGGGGTGTTGTTGAAAGAGAAACAACTCACCAGGAACGTTGAGCAAAGAGCGAAGATACAACTGGTTAATAGCATCACGCCCTTTATTGACCGCATGATGCATGAGATTGATGTTCTTTCCACCAAAAAAGAAACTCCAGAAAGGAGCGCGGAACGTTACCAATACCTAATGGAACTGACGGGGAAAATCAACGAATACAATGATGTTCTTACCCGTTGGATTGAAATGCGGCAAGGTGACTTGCAGCTCAAGATAGAAAGCTTCCCCTTGCAGCCTCTTTTTGACATAGTGGCAAAGGGAAAGATGGCTTATGACATGAGAGGCATAAAGTTGCAGGTGAAGCCTACTAGCGCTATCGTAAAAGCAGATAAAGCTTTGACGCTTTTCATGGTTAATACCATTGCGGACAATGCCCGCAAGTTTACGGTAGCGGGAGGGAATGTCACGATAGAAGCCCAAGAAGTTCCTGATAGTGTGGAGATAATTGTCACTGACACAGGAGAAGGGATGAGTGAAGATAAGCTAGCCCATCTTTTTGACCGTACTTATACAGGTGGCCATGGTTTTGGGTTGTTAAATTGCAAGGGCATTATAGAGAAATACAAGAAGGTTAGTTCCATCTTTCATGTATGCGATATATGGGCCGTAAGCCAGATGGGCAAGGGAAGCAGGATATCTTTCCGTTTGCCTAAGGGCATCATGCGTATCGTCTTGTTGTTGTGCGGCTTTATGACATTCACTTCAATCTCTCTTCAAGCCCAAGGAACTTCACGTTTGGAGATAGCCAGGGAGTTGGCGGATAGTGCATACAATTCTAATATAGCGGGCAGGTTTGAGCGAGCTTTACACTTTGCGGACTCCGCGACTTTATATATTGAGGCACATGCCACATCTTATGTTCAGAAGAACGGATTGACGAAACATGCATGGGATAAATCTCGTTCTGATGGGTGGAATTGGTTTCAGAAGGGAGTGGATTTGCCCTACGATGTATTGCTTACCCTTTACAACGAGAAGGCGATTGCGGCTCTTGCCCTGCACAAGTGGGAAGTTTACCAAACGAACAACAAGGCGTATACGGAACTGTTTCGTGCTTATAGCGCGGATGTTTCTTTGCCCACATATGTAACTACGCTACAGCAATCAGAGGCAAACAAGATTATCGCGGTGGCTTTATTGGTGTTGCTCTTGCTCTCTATTTTCCCGGTTTATTATTTCCTTTATTACCGCCATGTGCTTTATCGTAGATTTGCGGTAGAGAAAATAAATGATATCAACGAGACGTTGTTGTCTGCGGCGAGCGATAAGGAGAAGTTGGCACGCATAGAGACCATCTGGCGACAGCATAAGAATATGGGTAACACCAGCAGGGAGTTTTCTGATATCGTGGCAGAGATAGAGGAGGCTTTACGGCAAAGCATCGCCGCGGATAAAGATAAGGCCGCCAATCTGGAGATTGCCACGGACGAGCTGCGGCGTGTGAATTATGAGAGCGAACGATTGCATGTCAGCAATAGCGTCTTGGATAATTGCCTTTCCACTCTCAAGCATGAAACCATGTATTATCCCGCCCGGATCCAACAATTGATAGTTGACCATCCAGAGGATGTGATGGCGTTGCGGGAGCTTGTTGACTATTATCATTCCCTTTATGTCATGCTGTCCAGGCAAGCGGCGCAACAAGTAGAGGGAAATCTTCGCTATGATGATACCTTGGTGGAATACTTGTTCGATACGCTGCGCAAGATTGCGGGCGATATTCGTGTTAATGTCAAGGCAGACGAGAAACAGGACTCCTATATAATATATAATGTATATATGTCGAAGGTGACCTATACCGAAGAACAACGGCTAGGTCTCTTTACCCCACTTACCGTAGACTTACGCTATTTAATATGCAAGCAAATCGTGAGGGAGATAGGAGAAGCTACCAACTTGCGGCGTTGCGGTATTCTTGCCTTGCCTGCCACCATTGGTACAGAGATAAAGATATTACTGCCAAAACTTAAACAAACAGTCATATGAAACCATTTAAAGTCATCATCGTAGAGGATGTGCCCCTGGAACTGAAAGGCACAGAAGGTATCATACGTAGTGATATCCCCGAGGCGGAGATTGTTGGCACCGCGAACAATGAGGCCGCTTATTGGGAATTGCTTAAGTCGTGTATACCCGACTTAGTGTTACTGGACTTGGGACTTGGCGGAAGCACTACCATAGGGGTAGAGATATGCAGACAGACCAAAGAGGCACATCCTGAAGTCAAGATACTTATCTTTACGGGCGAGATACTTAACGAGAAACTTTGGGTTGACGCTCTTGACGCCGGTTGCGATGGTATTATTTTGAAATGTGGGGAAATGTTGACCCGCGCGGATGTGTCAAGTTGCATGGACGGGAAGAGGATGGTGTTCAACCAACCCATATTGCAAAAGATAGTAGAACGTTTCAAGGCTGATGTCAATAGCAGGTTGATGCGACAGGAAGCTTTGGTGGATTATGAGATAGACGAATATGATGAGAGGTTCCTTCGCCATTTGGCTCTAGGATATACCAAGGAGCAAATCACCAATTTGCGGGGCATGCCATTTGGCGTGAAGAGTTTGGAGAAACGGCAAAACGAGTTAGTTCAAAAGCTCTTCCCTGACGGCAATGGAGGCATGGGAGTCAATGCCGTTAGACTGGTGGTAAGGGCTTGTGAATTGCGTATATTGGATATAGACCATTTACAACCAGACGAGAGTTGATGAAAAAAATCCTGTACAGGCGTATATTGGCTTACACTGCGTTCATCTTGAGCGTGCTCATGGTGGCGTTGGTGTTCACCTCATGGCTGCTTTCGGCCATGATGCGGGAAGGCATCGTGCGCAGTATATTGACAAGTGAGGGTGTTCGCTGGTTCTTTAGCTCGTTTGTGGACAATCTGGCTTCCCCTTTTTTAGTGTGGTTGGTGCTGGTGTCCTTTGCGGTAAACGCAGTTAGGAGCAGTGGTGTCTTGCGATGCCGCCCTTCCACTTATCGCCAGCGGGTCGCGCTGTGGCTGGTGGCCATAGAGATGGTTGTGTTCGTGGTGCTGATGCTGTTGCTTACTTTGGTTCCCCATGCTATCCTGCGCAGTGTCACGGGCGTTCTTTGTCCTGGTCCTTTTGCGCAAAGCTTAATTCCCTATACCTGTTTCGCCCTTTGTGTAATGAGCGTGAGTTTCGCTTGGATGAGCGGTAAGTGCCATGGCTTGGTGGATGTGTTTGAATTGCTGACAGGAAACGTAAGCTTTTTGCCCCAGTTGCTTTTGCTTTATATTCTTGTCATGCAATTGGTATGCTCTGTTTCATTTGCTTTCAACGTTCACTTTTTGCCTTGAGTATGCGCTTCACAAAAAAAAACAGACTTCCACTGAGATATAATGTCGTGTCTCAACGGAAGTCTGTAATGTCTTTGTGATAAATGACAATGTCACTATTACGTTTCAGTGGAGCTGGTGGGATTCGAACCCACGTCCGAACAAGGAAACCATACGCTTTCTACATGCTTATTCCGGCCTTTGGTTTTCGTGTGGCGGCAGAACCCGGACCATCAACCGACACCTTATCCCCTTAAATTTCATCAAGGCAGCGGGGCATACCCTGACTATTTCCGATTTATCTGCACCGCTTGATCAAGAAGATTCGGAACAACATCCCTTGAGCGATGTCTCGTCCCATCACCTTGTGACGGGATTAAGCCAGTCTACTATACTTCAACTTAGGCAGCGAGAGCGTAATTTCTTTCGCCAATTATAGTTCGTTCACTCAGATTATGGAGCTAGCCAACGAGGCTCCGCATGCTTACATACCATTTCATCTCGCCGTCAAATCCAGTCAACCCCGAGATTATGTGATAGTGGACGCAAATTTAGCGTTTTTTCTCTTAATGCGCAAATGTTTATGGAAAATATTCGATAAAAAGGTTTATTTTCCGCGGGAAATAGGGATTAAAAGCGTAATTTTGCAGAGCAAAAGTATTCAAGATATGATTTATTCACGGATGAGCGCAAAAGTGAAAGGGTTTGCGGCGGGTGTTATCGCCGCGGTATGTTATGGTACAAATCCATTGGGAACGTTGCCTTTATACGAGGAAGGTATCCATACGGGGTCGGTGCTTTTCTATCGATATGCCATTGCCCTGTTGATTTTCGCCTTGATGATGGTGTATAGGGGAGAGAGCTTCCGCATCAAGTGGGGGCACGCCATCCGTTTCCTGTGCCTAGGTTCGTTTTTTGCCCTTTCCTCCATCGCACTTTACCTTTCTTTCCTCTACATGGAGGCGGGGGTCGCCTCCACCTTGCTATTCGTTTATCCCATCATGACCGCCGTCTTGATGACAGCCTTTTTCCATGAGCATGTCACTTGGCAGACGGCTCTGTCTATTCTTATGGCTTTGCTGGGAGTGGCTTTGCTTTATCGAGGGGATGGGGGAGTGGTACTGGACCCTACGGGATTTGTCTTGGTGATGGCCTCCAGTTTGCTTTACGCGGTCTATATTGTCTCGGTAAACAGGTGGCAAACGGATATGTCTTCCTTGAAGTTTACTTTCTATGTCAGCCTGGCGGGATTGTTGAGCATATTGGTTTTTACGTGGTTCTCTGGTGAGAACCTGCAATTATTGCATGGGGCAAAGCAGTGGGGATGCGCCTTGCAGTTGGCTTTGTTGCCCACGGTGTTCAGTTTGTTCTTCATGACCATCTCCATTAATGCCATTGGCAGTACACCAGCGGCCATCATGGGCGCGTTGGAACCCGTGACAGCCGTATTTATTGGCGTGTTGGTGTTTCATGAGAGTTTTACCCTTCGCTTGGCGGTGGGCATTGCGCTGATATTGGTGGCCGTAACGCTCGTGGTATTGCGCAAGAAGTCATGAGATTATCTCAACTCCCAGCGCAGTCCCACTTGCACGTTTAAGTTGAGCGGTTTTTCCTTGTAGATGTTCTCCACGTCGCTGCCATTGTCGAAATGATAGGCCAAACCTGGTTCCGCGTAGATGCTCAGTTGGTTTACGATGCGAAACTCGGCTCCAACGGCCACGTTGCCAGAGATTTGCGGGCGGCCTTCCTTCACACTTTGGCTCGTGGCCTTGGTGAACGCATTTCCCTCATAGTGTTCTGTGTCTTGTTTGCCGCTTACCAGTTTCTCTATTTCCACTCCCGCAGAGGCATAGAGGTTTAGTCTGTTTGTGCGCAATACGCTATAGTTGACATTGACGGGAATACCCACGTAGTGCAGCTTTTGCTTGGTTTCCATCCTAGCGTTTCCCGTTTCTTGGCTGATATCAGAGCCTAGATAGCTGTAGGTCACTCCTGTGGATACGCTCCAGCGATTGCTAAGAGGGACGCGCAGCGATACGCCCGCCTTGATGGGCTGGTGGTGATTGGTGCGTGTAGCGCTCTCTGTGGACATCAGCAGTTCGCTCTCGCTGTTGGCATAGATGGTGGGGCGATCTTCACTGGGCTGGCCGCCCTTGGAGTCTGTGAAACTTTGCACGAAAGGAGAGCCATAGACGCTGCTTCCGCTGTTGCCGAAAGCCCCTGATATGTACCCCGACATGGCGAGTTTCCCTTTGTCTCTCAGGCGGGGCATGGCACTCTCATTGGTATATTCGTGATGCCTTACGGTGGAAATCTTTCGGGTCTCTTTCCCCTCGTGATACCGCTTTTGGGGACTGGAAATTACTTTTTCGGAGTCTTCCTGTATGGTTTCTTCTTTCATCTCCTCAACGGGGAGTACCTGGGCAAATAGCGTTTTCTCTATTTTAATGGAGTTAAGTTGGCGTGGATAGATATTCCTGGCGGGTTCTTCCAAGCCTGTTCCCCTCTCATCAGGGACAGCTTGGGTGGCATTGTCAATGCTTTTTTCCATAGAGCGATTGACGGCCAAAGGAGTTTGGGCGGAATCTTCGTGGAGGAACAACCACGCGCTCACGCAACACAAGGCTATCACCACGGCAGCGGCGGCCATCTTGCTCCACAGGGGAACAATGAGAGCTTTGCGTTTGCCCTTGGCGGCCTGCCTTTTCCTGAGCGACGCCTCTTGTTTGGCCTTTTCCAGCAGGCCGTCGGGCAGGGTAGCCCGATAGTCTGCCATCTTGTTCCTTATGTCAGTAATCCATTTTTCTTCCATCCGTTTCAGCGTGTTAGTTTATATTCCTTGACCATTTTAGCCAACAGATTTCTTGCCCTGTGCAGCTGCGAGGCTGATGTGTCTGGCTTGATGCCCAATATCGCCGCTATCTCCTTGTGGCTTTTCCCCTCTACAGCATAGAGGTTGATGACCGTCCTGTAACCTGTTGGCAGTTGGCCAAGCAATTGTGCTATCTCCTCCGCGGTCAAGTCATCCGTTTCAGGTTCCTCATCGGGCAAGTCGGGAAGTCTTTCCTCTTGCGTTTCAAGGAGCCGTGTCTTGTCTTTGCGCAATTGGCTGAGCGACTCATTGACGGCAATCCTTGCCATCCAAGCCTTCAGGGAGCCTTTGCCTCTATACTCGAACTGGTCAATCTGGGTAAATATCTTCACCAGGCATTCCTGCAATATGTCCTTGCGCTGGTCGTCATCGGGGATATAGCGCAGGCACACGCCAGCCAAATAGCTTCCGTATGCTTCATACAGCCTGTTCATGGCCTCATTGTCATGGCCTTTCTTGAACAGGTTGACGATTTCTTCCTCAATGCCTTGCAGCTGGCTCATAGTCATTTAACACTCAGAAAACGCGAAGATAAGAAAAATCTTGCTTGCGGAAGAAATTTTTTTAGTACCTTCGCGCAAGGATTAGAATTAATTGACGTTTATAGTGAAAATTATCATTTATATATAACAACGACATGAATAAACTGAAACTTATCTCAATGGCGCTTTGCGCAATGGCATTGTTTGGCTTCAACTCCTGCCTGGGCTCTGATGACGACAACTACAGGGAGCTGACCGCTGAGGAAAAAGAGGAACAATACCTGATGGTAGGGGGCAGCCACATGGGCAAGGTGATTTTCCCCGCCAAGAACGAGACTAATCCACAAGACCAAACGGACACGCTGGATTGCCAGTTCTACATTGGCAAGGATTATGACACAGAGAACATGAAGACCGTCTACACGCTCACCATCAGCAAAATACCTATCAAGGTAATAGGCAACTACATGGGCTATGGCGAGCAGAGAGACCAGATGCTGACCAAGGAAGACGTGACCTTGAACTGCGACATGGACTTTGTTTACATTGATGATGCCACTATCGACGCGGCTTGGCTTATCAATCCCTATCCCGCGGAGATGAATCTCAACTATAACGGTAAGGATCACAAAGTGCAAGTATATTTCTTTGTCAATGCCACCAACTCTATGGGCGCAATTGGTACCGTGACCAACAAGGACGGCGTGAAGAAGAAGCAGATACAGATGTGGGTGACCGCCGCGGCTATCTACGCTGATGAGAAGCAGACCAGCTGGCTCAACTCTTACGTGCAGTTCTACTTCGTGGCGGACGTTGCCACGCTTGACTAAGGAGTTTTGGGCATTTATACATGTTTGACAATACAATACAGGGGGCAAGCGCCAAGCGCTTGCCCCCTGTGCTGTATATAAGAAATTATCGTGCGTTTGCTTCATGCCCAGCCTTCTCTTCTAGGCGAAATGCGTGCGGTGATTTCGCACGCACGAAAACAGATAGCGCAAGATGTTGCTTTTGCCGCCTTGGCGAATGTGAAGTAAATGAAAATATATCCTGCATACTTTACCTGATACCCAATAGCTTATGCGTTTGCAGGGATAACCTCCATTGTGGATGCTCCATCACGTAGCGAATAGCACCAAGGAGTATCTTTTTGTTTCTTGTCTCGTCCCCCGTGTCGCAGGGTTGCAAGTACCTTGCCTGGCATTCCAGTCCCTCGTCGCTCACGGGATGTTCTCCGTCGTAGACCACTTTTACTTCGTGGACTTTCCTCACGGCCAGCTTCGCTCCCGCGCAATAAGCCTCCTTGGGAGAGCAAGTCACCCAGTCCACTCCCTCGGGATAGGACAATGTACCATTGGTCTCCATCGCTATATAATAATGGTGTTGGTGGAAGAGGTCTACTAACTCCCTGTCCACCTGCAAAGTTGGCTCTCCTCCCGTCAGTATCACGAAGCGACAGCCAGACGAGGCCTCTTGCACCCGGCGCAATATCTCCTCCCGCGTCAGCGATTCATATTGGCGGAAGTCAGTGTCACAAAACGGGCAGCGCAGATTGCAACCGCTAAAGCGCACGAATACCGCCGCGCGCCCCGTCCAATAACCTTCCCCCTGCAGCGAGGCGAATATCTCGTTTACTCTGTAAAACTTTTGTTCTCCCATGAGTTACAGTGGTTTGTCCTCGTCTGTTAAAGTTCCGTTAAAGCACCAAACTCTCTTTGCCGGCTATCTTGCGCTCGTCCACGGCCATGGCCGTGTTGCCTTCCGACTCCTGCACCACGGCCTTGTAGCACTGGGGGATTCGCTCCACTATCCACTGGGCGATATTCTCCGCCGTTGGATTGCGGTCTATGAGGTCATTCAGGTAACCATGGTCCAGGTAGCCGTGTATGCTCTCCTTCACGGAAGTGAAGTCGGCCACCATGCCGTCCTCGTTCAGTTCCTCGCTCATCAGGTATACGGTCACCATCCAGTTGTGACCATGCAGACGGGAGCATTTGCTCTCGTGGCTGAGCCGCAGTTGGTGGGCCGCGGCTATTTCCATTCTCTTGGATATGCAGTATATCATGTTCCGGTATGTGTTTTCTGCCGCGAATTTACGGATAAAATTCCATTTCTCCGCGAGTTTACGGGTATATAAATCGTTTTTGATAGTATCCATGCCCTTTTTAGACAGTAAATAAGTTCGCAGGAGCTAGCTACAAAATCTGTTTCACGACGTGGAATGCCTATTTCACGACGTGGAATGAGGTTTATAGCTAACTTCCCGCAGTTTATCTACTATGTGAAACGGTTTAGGACCATAGTGCCCGCCATTTTATTATTGCGCCATGCCCGTGGCCCAGGTCTTGGCGAAAAATGGGGAAAAGGTTTGTCCATGTCGAAGATTTCAAGTATCTTCGCGTAAGAAACCATGGCGGGAGCCGCCAATTACTATTTAGAAGATGAGACAAGTAAAGCCCAAGAAACACCTGGGACAGCATTTCCTGGTGGACCTCAATATCGCCAAGCGCATAGCGGACACGGTGGACGCGTGTCCGGAACTGCCCGTTCTGGAGATAGGCCCTGGCATGGGCGTGCTGACGCAATACCTGGTGACCAAGCAACGGCCTGTGAAGGCGGTGGAAATAGACAGGGAGTCGGTGGCCTACCTGCTGGAACACTTTCCCAAGCTGGCTGACAATATCATAGGCGATGACTTCCTGCGTATGGACTTGGGGCAGGTGTTCGACGGAAATCCCTTTGTGTTGACGGGAAACTACCCCTACGACATTTCTTCACAAATCTTCTTCAAGATGTTGGATAACAAGGAGTTAATCCCTTGTTGTACAGGAATGATACAGCGGGAGGTGGCCTTGCGTATCGCCTCGGAGCCAGGCACCAAGGCTTATGGCATTCTGTCTGTGCTGATACAGGCCTGGTATGACGTGGAATACCTCTTCACCGTCGACGAGCACGTGTTCAATCCGCCTCCAAAGGTAAAGAGCGCGGTCATCCGCATGACCCGCAACGACACGAAAGAGTTGGGTTGTGACGAGCGGCTCTTCAAGCGGGTGGTGAAAACAGTGTTCAACCAACGGCGCAAGATGTTGCGCGTCAGCCTGCGCCAGCTTTTCCCGAAGCCCGCTTCGGAGGAGTTCTATTCAAGGGAAATCATGACCCGCAGACCCGAGCAACTTAGCGTGGCGGAGTTTGTCGCGCTTACCGACATGGTGGCGGAGGAGATGAAGCGGCTGGACGGCGAGTAAGAAAAAATTTCCGCCAACTTGTTGCGTAATCCAACGAAAAGCGTTATTTTTGTGGACTGGAATTTAATACTTGATAAATATGATAGATGTAAAACAGACATTGAATGATGCCGAGGAGCGCATGGAGATGACTACCATGCACTTGGAAGAGCAATTGGCCCGCGTGCGCGCTGGACGTGCCAACGTGGCCATCCTGGATGGCATCAAAGTAGAAAGCTATGGCAGCAAAGTTCCCCTGAATCAAGTGGCCAACGTCTCTACGCCCGATCCCCGTACCATTGCCATCAAGCCTTGGGACAGGAAGATGATACGCGACATAGAGAAGGCCATCATGGACAGCGATGTAGGCATCACGCCCGAGAACAATGGTGAGATAGTGAGACTTGCCATTCCCCAACCCACAGAGGAGAGGCGAAAGGAACTGGTGAAGCAGTGCAACAAGATGGCCGAGACCAGCAAGGTGACCGTGCGCAACGTGCGCGCCGACGTGAAAGACAAGCTGAAGAAAGCCATCAAGGACGGACTTTCCGAGGACAACGAGAAAGACGCCGAAGACCAATTGCAGAAGGTACACGACAAATATATCAAGAAGATTGACGCCCTTATGGCCGACAAGACCAAGGAAATCATGACCGTGTAACCCAAAGTCTATCTCTTGAAAGGACTAGTCATCAAGAATACGGGCAGTTGGTATACCGTCAAGACCGACGAGGGCCAACTGATACAAAGCAAGATAAAAGGTAACTTCCGCCTGAAGGGCATCCGCAGCACCAATCCGGTGGCTGTGGGTGACCGGGTGGAGTTGATTACCAACCAGGAGGGAACGGCCTTTATCAGCGAGATAGAGGATAGACGCAATTATATCATACGCAAGTCGTCTAACCTTTCCAAGCAGAGCCATATCCTTGCGGCTAACGTTGACCAGGCCATTTTGGTAATCACCGTCAACTATCCGCAGACTTCCACCACTTTCATAGACCGCTTTTTGGCTAGCGCCGAGGCTTATCGTGTGCCCGTGGTGCTGGCATTCAACAAGACCGACATCCTTACTCCTGAGGAGAAACGCTACCAGGAGATGATGTTGACGCTCTATAGGCAGGTGGGCTACCAATGCCTGGAGCTTTCCGCCGCTACGGGCATGGGCGTTGAAAAACTGCTCACGATGTCCAGGGGAATGGTCAATTTGCTGAGCGGCAATAGTGGAGTGGGGAAGAGCACGCTCATCAACCGCTTGATACCGGGTGCCAACCTGAAGACAGCCGCCATTAGCGAAGCGCACAACGCAGGTACCCACACCACTACATTCAGTGAGATGCTGGAAATGCCAGGGGGTGGTTACCTGATAGATACGCCAGGCATCAAGGGCTTTGGCACCTTTGATATGGAGCGGGAGGAGCTGACCAGCTATTTCAAGGAAATATTCGAGTTTAGCAAACATTGCCGTTTCAGTGATTGCACCCACACGCACGAACCAGGATGTGCGGTGAGGCAAGCCGTGGAAGACCACTTCATCGCCGAGAGCCGTTACCACAGTTACCTCACGATGCTTGACGACAAGGACGAGAGCAAGTACCGCGAGGCGTATTGAGGCTTGGCTATTGAAAGAACAGCAGGTATAGTTTTCATTTTCTTCCAAGCGCGAGCAACAGCAGCTTGCGGCCTAGCTTGTAGCCAATCATCTTGCGGAAGAGGGCGTACTTGCGGGAGTAGTTCTTGTTAGGCAGTGGATAGAGCCCACGTTCCTCCAGTCGATGGATGGTCTCGTCTAGCTGCTTGCCGCTGTGGGTAAAGGTGATGACATTATAGAGCAAGTCTGCCGTGAGCTGGGCGATACGCCTGTTGAGGGCTATTCGGTCGGCCTCAGGCATTCGCTCGGCTAAGTATTTTAAGTGGTAAATGATTTGTTCCGCGTCTTGCAGTCTCCTTTGCCGATATTCCTCGCTCTTGTCGTGAACCAGGGAATCTTTCCTTTGGCGGTAGTAATAAGCCTCTGCCGTGGTAACGTAGACCACCTCGCAACGCAATATCAACTGGGGCGTGAACTCTTCGTCTTCCACCGTGCTCCCTTCCCTGAACCGCAGCGAACCCAAGGCCTGCCTGCCGAAGATATATCCACAGGCAGACCCACGCAGGTTGTTGTGCCGCATGTATTCCCTTCCGCTCATGGGACCCTCGAAGTTGTAGGGGGTCTTCACGTCTTTTTTCTTGCTTTCCGTGAAAAGCACCAAGTCGGGCTGGTGGTAACGCATGATGTCCAAGCAGTGCTCGTAGGGGGCTTGCAGCAAAAAGTCATCCCCGTCCACGAACTGGATATAGCTGCCCGAGGCCATTCTCAGTCCCAGGTTGCGGGCGGCAGATAATCCCTTGTTGGCTTGCCGCAGGTAGATAATCCCATCCCTTAAGTCTATCAACTCGTTGAGCGGGGTGAGATCAGAGCCGTCGTCCACCAATATGATTTCCCTCTCCCGCTTGTTGAGCGAAAGTCGCATGACACTTTTCAGGCATTCCGTGATATACTCTATCGGCAAATTATAGGTGGTGACGATAAAGCTGATTAGTGGCCGATGGGCTTCTTCGGGGTAGTTGGACAGGTCTTGCATAAGCTTCGAATTACGACTACAAAGATAATAAAAACCAAGGGAACTCGTTTATGTATAACAATGAAAAATCGCGAAAAAGACAATAGTTATGGCCATATCTTGAAATACGCGGGCGTTTTTGGCGGCGTACAAGCCTTGAGTGTCCTTGTCGGCTTGGTGCGCAGCAAGCTGGTGGCTTTGCTGCTGGGGCCAGCGGGCATGGGACTGATGTCTATCTTTAATACCGGCGTCCGCTTTGTTTCAGATACCACGAACATGGGACTTTCCGCCACGGCTACCAGGGAGACTTCCGAGGCTTATGGAACGGAAGATGTCGCCAAGCTGCACCATAGTCTTCGTGTGGTACGCTCCTGGAGCTTATTGACAGCCATTTTGGGTTTCGTGGTTTGCTTTGTTGCCAGCCCATTATTGAATAGCTTGTCTTTCGGTTGGGGAAACCACACTTTACATTTTGCCTTGTTGGCTCCCGTGGTGGCCATGACCGCCATTACGACAGGGGAACTGGCTGTATTGAAAGGCACTCATCAATTACGCCAGTTGGCCAGGATTTCCATTTACGGGGTTTTCGCGGCCTTGGTTATTTCCATACCATTATTATATATATGGGGAGAAGCTGGCATTGTGCCCTCTTTGCTGCTGGTTGCGTTGGCGCAGATGTTGCTCACTGCGCACGTCTCTTTTCGCTTGTTTCCCTATAAATTCTCTTTCAACAAAGAGCTATTAGCCTCGGGGAAGGGAATGTTACGCTTAGGTATCTCATTTATGCTGGCGGGGTTTATGGGCAGTGGCGCGGAGTTTGCCATTCGTGCCTTCATGAATACACAGGGTAACTTGGAGATGGTAGGTCTTTACAATGTAGCTTACATGATGGCAATGGTATACGCCGGTATGGTTTTCTCTGCCATGGAGACGGATTATTTCCCTCGCCTCTCCACCATTTCAGAAGTGGGAGAAGAACTATATAATACCGTGAATAAACAAATGGAAATCACGATATTATTAGCGGCGCCTTTATTGTCCGTCTTTATCTTGTTCGCGCCTTTCCTGCTGACTCTTTTGTTCAGCTCCAAGTTTTTGCCCGTTGTGGACACACTGCGCCTCTTGCTATTGGCCATGTATTTTCGTGCCTTGACTCTTCCTGTGGAGTATATCAATTTGGCCCGTGGCAATGCCAGGGGGTATTTGCTGTTGGAGGTGATTTATGATTTGATGGTGTTGATAGGTGTTACGCTTGGTTTTTATTATGGTGAACTCATGGGGGCAGGTATTGCTTGGCTGCTGGTTTCGGTTATCAACCTGTTGGTGGCTTTGTGTTATGTCTGCGTGGTGTATCATTTTGCCATATCTCTATCCACCATACGTTCTGCCACCTGCCAGCTTCTGCTGGGCATATTTATATGTATGTGCGCTTTGTCGCTGGAAGGTTGGCGTTATTGGTTAACGGGCTGCGTCCTGGTCTTGGCGTGCATAGCGGTATCCTTGTGTACTTTGCGTGACAAGATTCCTTTGCGGCAGTTCATAAAATCTACTTTGACAAGGAGACGTCATGACTAACATATCCATTCTTGTTGCCGTCTATAACGGGGAGCGATATCTGCGTCAATGTCTTGACAGCATTTTGGAGCAGACCATGAAGGACTTGCAGGTCATCTGCGTGGATGACGCTTCCATGGATCATTCTTTGGATATTTTAAGGGAATATGCCGCTAAAGACTCTAGGGTGCAGGTGTTGTCCCTTGAAACCAATGTAGGTGTAGCTGCGGCACGCAATAGGGGATTGCGATTGGCGACTGGGAAGTACGTGTGCTTTGTGGACTGTGATGATTGGATAGCTCCCAACGCCATGGAAGAGATAGGTAAAGTGTTTTCTTCTTACCCACAAACAGACTGCGTATTGTTTGACCTCTATCTGTCGGATGAAAGAGGGAGCTGGCCTTATCCCATGGTGGCATTTGAGGTGATGACGGGAAAGGAAGCCTTTGAGAAGAGCCTTGCTTGGGAAATCCATGGAGTATACGCGGTGAGGACTTCATTGCATAAGGCATATCCTTACGAAGTGGCCATGGGAACTTATGGAGACGAGATTACCACGAGGATACACTATATTCATTCCCGTAACGTAAGAACCAGTAGAGCGAAATATTACTATCGCCAACATTTACAGTCCGTTACGCACGCTATAAGTATCAGTCGGTTTGACATCTTGTTGGCAGACCAATGGCTGAAACATTTCCTCTTGAAAGAGAATGTTGGCCATGATGTTTTGCGGCAACACGAGAACCTCACGTGGTTGAACGTGATAGGCATGTGTAAGTTATATTATCACCATCGCAAGCACTTTTCATCCAAGGAATGCCACCATGCCTTATCCTTGGTCAAGCAGGCCTGGGCTAATATAGAACCAAGGCTACTACGTCGATCCATCAAGTGGAAGTTTGGTTATATCCCTTTCCATCACAGCTGGTTTTTATTTCGACTGCAAGAGGAAATGTATTTCACTTTACGTCGTATATTACGGAGATAAGTGCCTTGCGGACGTTACAAACAGATGACATAAAAGGTTTAAAGAAGTTAAATCGTTAAACCTGTGAAAAAATCCGTCATTTTGTGATGTCGTATTGGAAAAATACTTATCTTTGCAGATAAGATAAACCCTACAAGCTAATCTGAAAACACGTCTTTCATGATTGTCTTGCCGAGTTAACCTGCAGAAGTAGTGAGATTTCGCTTATGACATTAGTAATTGTCTCCATTATACTTTTGGCGTACTTGCTCATGGCCACTGAGCAGCTCACCAACGTCAACAAGGCAGCGGTAGCCATATTCGCCGCGGCTGTGGGATGGGTATTGTACGTGTGTTATGGCTCTGACTTTGTGTTGGCACGCTATCCAGATGTGCATCAGGAAATATATAGCCAATATGCCAATCCCTCCCAAGTGGTCAAGGAATATATCGCTGGCAATATTTTCCTTCCTTATGTGGGGAAGGCTTGTGGGATAGTGCTCTTCCTTTTGGCGACCATGACCATCGTGGAGATACTCAACAACAATGGTTGCTTCGATTTCGTCAGGCAATTGCTTCGTACCCGCAATAGCCAAAGGATGCTATGGATGTTGTCGTTGTCCACGTTTGTCATTTCCGCTAACTTGGATAATCTCACTACTACAACCATGATGTTGGTCATCATGCACAAGGTGATACCCTCACGCAGGCAGCGCATGATATTCGGCTCGGCCATCTTGCTGGCCGCCAATTGTGGCGGAATGTTGACGGTAATAGGAAATCCAGAAGGTTTGTTGCTATGGAATGATGGCTTAGTGACGGCTACCGATTACTCCATGACGCTCTTGGTGCCTTGTCTTATCTCATGGCTGTTGCCAACATGGTGGATTGGTCGCATGCTTCCAGAAAGGGTGGAAACGGAATGGATTGTGATGCCCTATAGAGGAGACGATACCCGCTTGAATGTATGGCAACGTCTGTTGATGCTCTTGGTGGGTATCGGCGGTTTGTGGTTTATTCCCACTTTCCATAACATCACCCAGTTGAGTCCTTTCCTAGGTGCTCTTTGTGTATTGGCGGTGCTTTGGATTGTCAACGAGGCGTTTAATCGTAAGTTGATGAAAACAGAGGAGATGATACAACGTCGTATGCCGCGGGCATTGCAATATGGCGTCATCCAGATGATACTCTTCGTGTTGGGTATGATGCTTGCGGTGGGCGTGGTAAAGGAGACTGGGGCTATTGATGTGTGCTGGAATTTTATTGAGAAGGAAATCCATAATATTTGGTTATTGGGGCTTGTGGCTGGTGTCGTGAGCACTGTGGTAGACAACTTCGCTGTAGCCACCGCTTTCTTCTCCATGCCGCAACCTGTGGACATCTATGCGGGAATGCCCAGCGTATGGCAAGCTAATTTCTTGCAAAACGGAGCATACTGGAAGTTGATAGCCTATATTGTGGTAGCAGGCGGTAACGTGCTTACCATAGGTTCTATCAGCGGTTTCGCCTTGATGAAAATGGAGCGCATGCATGTGGGCTGGTATTTCCGCAACGTGGGCTGGAAAGCTTTGGTTGGCTCATTGATGGGATTATTGGTCTTGTGGCTTATCGTGTCATATTGATTTGCGATATAATAGACATAAGTATACATTATTAATATATATATAAGGTATGGTGAAGATTAAGACGATTGGAGTGATGACATCGGGCGGTGACGCGCCTGGAATGAACGCGGCGATACGTGCCGTGACACGCGCCGGTATCTATAACGGTTTTAATATCAAGGGCATCTATCGTGGTTATGACGGCTTGATAAACGATGAAATCAAGACTTTCTCCACCGAGAATGTAAGTGGCATCATCGGTACGGGCGGTACGATATTGAAGACAGCCCGCTCAAAGGAGTTCATGACCGAGGAGGGCAGGGAGAAAGCTTATGAGGTTTTGAAGAAAGAAGAGATAGACGCATTGATAGTTATCGGTGGTAATGGCTCATTGACAGGCGCTATGAATTTTGCCCGCGACTATGATGTCTGCTGCATCGGATTGCCAGGCACCATTGACAATGACCTTTATGGAACGGATAACACCATTGGTTATGACACCACGATGAATACAATTGTGGAGTGTGTGGACCGCATCCGTGATACCGCGCAAAGCCATGAACGCATCTTCTTTGTGGAGGTGATGGGAAGAGACGCTGGTTTCTTGGCGCAAAACAGCGCTATCGCTTCCGGTGCGGAAGCAGCCATTATCCCAGAGGACTCTACTGACGTGGACCAATTGGCGCAATTCATGGCACGAGGAATCCGTAAGTCGAAGAAGAGCTGTATTGTTATTGTGTCTGAGAGTCCCAAGTGTGGCGCGCTTTACTATGCGGACCGTGTACGTAAGGAATTCCCTGAGTTTGACGTGCGTGTCTCAATCCTTGGCCATCTGCAACGTGGAGGCCGTCCAACTGCTCGTGATCGCATTCTTGCGTCAAGAACAGGAGTTGGTGCTGTGGAGGCTATTATACAGGGACAACGCAACATCATGGTGGGAGTGCGAAATAACGAAGTGGTCTATGTTCCGCTGTCTGAGGCTATCCGCTCAGACAAACCATTTGATCGCAAACTCATCAAGGTACTCGACGAATTGAGCATTTGATGCGTTAAGCAATGTATAGATATCTAATTGTAGTCTAAAGTGGGATTATATCTATTAAAAAAAAGTCAAAACTCCAAAGAAAACTGAAACTATATTTTGAGTTTACGAAATTAATGATTACTTTTGCCCTCAACGAAGACTATAGAAGATACTATATTAATATCTATTACGTTAATATCTATTACGAAAACAACTAAAATATAAAGCTTATGTCACAAATTAACGGTCGCATTTCCCAGATTATCGGACCAGTGATCGATGTGTATTTCGACACGAAAGGGGAAGATCCTGAGAAAGTGCTTCCAAAGATTTACGATGCCTTGAAGGTGAGACGTCCCAATGGCACAGATCTTATCATAGAAGTGCAACAGCACATCGGAGAGGATACGGTTCGTTGCGTGGCCATGGACAACACTGACGGTTTGCAACGTGATTTGGAAGTAATTCCCACTGGAGGCCCTATCAGAATGCCAGCTGGTGACCAAATCAAGGGACGCATGATGAATGTAATCGGCCAACCTATTGATGGTATGGAGCCTTTGGACATGAAGGACGCTTATCCTATCCATAGAGAGGCACCTAAGTTTGATGAACTATCCACCCACAAGGAGATGTTGCCTACAGGTATCAAGGTGATTGACCTGTTGGAGCCTTATATGAAAGGTGGCAAGATTGGATTGTTCGGTGGTGCCGGTGTAGGCAAGACGGTGCTGATCATGGAACTTATCAACAATATCGCCAAAGGGCATAACGGTTACTCCGTGTTCGCTGGAGTTGGAGAACGAACCCGCGAAGGTAATGACCTAATCCGAGACATGCTTGAGTCTGGTGTAATCAAGTATGGCGAGAAGTTCCGTGAGGCCATGGAGCAAGGCAAGTGGGATCTTTCTTTGGTAGACAAAGAGGAATTGGCCAAGTCACAAGCCACTTTGGTATATGGACAAATGAACGAGCCGCCTGGAGCGCGCGCCAGTGTCGCTCTCTCTGGACTGACTGTAGCGGAGGAGTTTCGTGACCATGGAGGTAAGGATGGTGAGGCGGCAGATATTATGTTCTTCATAGATAATATCTTCCGTTTTACGCAGGCTGGTTCAGAGGTGTCCGCTTTGTTGGGTCGTATGCCTTCTGCAGTGGGATATCAACCTACCCTGGCTTCAGAGATGGGTACCATGCAAGAGCGCATTACTTCTACCAAGAATGGTTCAATCACTTCAGTGCAGGCTGTATATGTGCCAGCGGATGATTTGACTGACCCCGCTCCCGCCACTACCTTTACGCACTTGGATGCCACCACGGAGTTGTCTCGTAAGATAGCTGAGTTGGGTATCTATCCCGCCGTAGACCCATTGGGTAGTACATCCCGTATCCTTGATCCACTGATTGTAGGCAAGGAACACTATGATTGCGCCCAACGTGTAAAACAGTTGCTCCAACGTTACAATGAGTTACAAGACATCATTGCCATATTGGGTATGGATGAACTTTCCGATGAGGATAAGTTGATTGTAAACCGTGCCCGTCGTGTGCAGCGTTTCTTGAGTCAACCCTTTGCCGTAGCCGAGCAGTTCACGGGATTGAAGGGTGTGATGGTGCCCATCGAGGATACCATAAAAGGCTTCAACGCCATATTGGATGGCGAGGTGGATGATCTTCCTGAGCAAGCGTTCCTCAATGTTGGTACGATTGAGGATGCCAAGGAGAAGGGCAAGAGACTTCTTGAGGCAGCTAAAGGTTAACGCCTATGTTGACGCTGAAGATCATTTCTCCTGAGAGAATCGTGTACCAAGGCATGGTGGAAAGTGTCACGGTGCCAGGTACGCTGGGTTCATTCCAAATTCTCAACGACCACGCTCCTATTATCTCCTCTTTGGAAAAAGGTGTTGTGGAATATGCCACCAAGGAAGGCCGTGAAAGTTTAGCGGTCACGGGAGGCTTCGTTGAGGTAAAGAAGAATGAGGTGTGTGTGTGCGTAGAGGTGTAGTGAAGCGATATTTCCAGCAGGCACTCTGGATTGTGGTGGCCGCTTCGTTTCTGGTGATGCTGCTGATGCAGTTTCTTGGAGACACGGCATTGTATTGGCCTATCACCCAGGCTTTGCTCGTAACGGTCATCTTCTCGTTTGTAGCTACTTTGGCATACGGATACGCGTGGAAGGCTGTTGCCAAGTCATCGCCCACCAATCTCACCAAGTTCTACTTGGTAGGTTCTGCCCTTCGATTGATGGCGGCCTTGTTGGTGTTCTTGGTTTATGCGTTGGTGATAAGGGAGAAAACGGCCGTGCTATGGTTTACGGGCATCTTCGTGGGGTTTTACCTTGTGTTGTTGCTCTATGACAGCCTCTACTTCACGGGCATTGAGAAAAGACTTAACAATAAGTAATGACATGAAGATTATCAAACAAATATTCCTTTTGGCGTTGGCATTCCTCGCGTTGGCACCCTCACAGCTGTCGGCTAAAGAGGAAGTGGATGTAAAGGAAATCTTGTGGGGCCATATCAAGGACTCTTATGAGTGGCATGTCACGAAGGTTGGCGATACGGATGTCATCATCCATTTGCCTGTCATCGTGAAAAGCTCCACGGGCTGGCATGTGTTCAGCAGTTCGGAGTTTGCCCATCATGCAGACGAGTCTGGCAATAGGCCAGGCCCTTACGGGCTTTATATCAAGAATGGAGACGCTACGTCTTATCCCAACAAGATTTGCGAGATGGTGAATGGACAGGAGGTACGTCCTTTGGATTTGTCTATCACCAAGACGGTATGTGTCTTGTTCATTGATGCCATCATCTTGCTGTTGTGCGTGCTCATCCCCGCTCGTTGGTGCAAGAAGCACAAACCGGAAGACCCCGCTCCAAAAGGCTTTGTTGGCTTGATGCATATGTTCATCATGTCTGTCTATGACGATGTGGTCAAGGCCACGTTGGGTAAGGAAGCCGATAAATACGCTCCCTATTTGCTGACGTGCTTCTTCTTCATCTTCATCGCCAACGTGATGGGCGTGGTTCCTTTCCCGCCAGGAGGAGGAAACCTTACGGGCAATATTGCCTGCACGTGCTTTTTGGGAGTGGCTACATTCTTGATAACCAATTTGACTGGTACTAAAGAGTATTGGAAGGAAATCTTTTGGCCCGAAGTACCTACGTGGTTGAAGGTTCCAGTTCCCTTAATGCCTTTCATTGAGTTGTTTGGTGTATTCACCAAGCCTTTGGCGTTGATTGTCCGACTTTTCGCTAACATGTTGGCAGGTCACGCTATCGCCTTGTCTTTTGCCGCCATCATCTTCATCATGTTTAACATTAGCGAAAACGCTATCGTCAACTATGCCGCAGGTTCTTCCATGACCGTGGTGAGCGTAGCCATGAGCATTTTCATGATGTTGCTGGAGTTATTGGTTTGCTACATCCAGGCATTGGTGTTCACCATGCTGAGTGCCGTTTTCATCTCTTTGGCGCATGTTCGCCACCATGAGGAGCCGGCTAACGCTTAATCATAAAATATTGAATAAATTTAAAGTATAACCGTTTAAACCCTAAGATTATGTTATCATTGTTATTAGCAGCAGAAGTTGCAAAGTTGGGTGCCGCTGTAGGCGCAGGTCTTGCCGCAATCGGCGCAGGTATAGGTATAGGTCGCATTGGTGGCCAGGCTATGGATGCCATGGCTCGTCAACCCGAAAAGATGGGTGACCTCCGTTCTTCCATGATTATTGCCGCCGCCCTGGTTGAGGGTGTGGCATTCTTCGCCGTCATCATAGCCATCTTGGCCATCGTGATGTAATCCTGTGTGACAATCGAAAACTTTAACCAGTACGTATGGATTTATTAATTCCCGATAGTGGCTTGCTATTCTGGATGACGCTCGTCTTCATCGTCGTCATTCTCATCTTGCGCAAGTGGGGCTTCCCCGCTATTGTCAAGATGGTGAATGACCGCAAGGCTTTCATTGATGAAAGTCTGCGCAAGGCACATGAGGCCAACGAGAAGCTAGCCAATATACAACGAGAAAGTGAATCCATCCTGCAGGAGGCGCGTGAGAAGCAAGCTGTCATCCTGAAAGAGGCCGCTGAGACGCGTGATGCCATTGTGGAGAAGGCACAACAAAAAGCCCGTGAAGAAGGTTCCCGGTTGCTCAATGAGGCCAAGGCTCAGATAGAGACCGAGAAGCAAAACGCCATTCGTGACATACGTGCCCAAGTGGCAGAGCTGAGTGTGCAGATAGCTGAGAAAGTGATACGCAAGAAGCTTTCCTCAGACTCCAAGCAGATGGATTTGATTGATAAACTACTGGATGAGGTTTCTGTTGACAATAAAGAAAAGAGCAAGTAGCTTATGGATATAGGTGTCATATCGATCAGATATGCCCGGGCGCTTCTCAAGGGTGCCATGGAGCAGAAGTCTGAGGAACAGGTCTATCGAGACATGCAAACGCTCTCGCGTTGCTACATCGAGGTTCCTGACCTGCGGTTTACGATAGACAACCCCATGCTCTCTCGAGACACCAAGCTCAAGGTGCTGCTCACGGCTGTTGGCAAGAAGCCTAACGAGTTGACTCAGTGCTTTCTGGAGTTGGTGCTCAAGGAGGGCAGGGCCTCTATCCTGCAATTCATGGCAACTTCATATATCACACTTTACCGTAAACAGAAGAACATCACCCGTGGGAAGCTTGTCACCGCCACGTCTGTATCTTCAGACACAGAGAAGAAGATGCGCAAATTGGTGGAGAGCAAGACTCGTGGTACCGTGGAGTTCAATGCGGAGGTAGATCCTGACATCATCGGTGGATTCGTCTTGGAATATGACACCTATCGTTTGGATGCCAGCGTGAAGACTCAGTTACGCAAGATACTCACGGAATTAAAGAAGTAATAGGAAAGCCCGTCTTTCCAGGTATAATAATTTAATCATCAACAATGTCAGATAAAATCAAACCAAGTGAAGTGTCAGAGGTTCTTCTCAAGCAACTTCAGAAAGTGAATACCACCGAGCAGTTTGACGAGGTGGGCACGGTGCTCACCGTCAGCGACGGCGTTGCCCGTATCTACGGCTTGCGTCACGCGGAGGCGAATGAGTTGCTGGAGTTTGAGAACGGCACCATGGCCATTGTCATGAACTTGGAGGAAGACAACGTGGGTTGCATCCTCTTGGGTCCTACGGCGGGCATCAAGGAAGGACAATCCGTGAAGCGCACTCATCGCATCGCTTCCATCCGTGTGAATGACAATTTCCTTGGGCGTGTAGTCAATCCTCTGGGTCAGGCTATTGATGGCATGGGCGATATCGACCTTACCGACGCTTTCGAGATGCCGCTGGATCGCAAGGCTCCTGGTGTTATCTATCGTCAGCCCGTAAAGGAACCATTACAAACGGGCCTGAAGGCTGTCGACTCTATGATACCTATCGGCCGAGGCCAACGAGAGCTTATCATCGGAGACCGCCAAACGGGAAAGACCGCCATCGCCGTTGATACTATCATTAATCAGAGAAGTCTTTACGAGGCGGGCAAGCCTGTGTATTGCATTTATGTAGCTATAGGCCAAAAAGCGTCCACCGTAGCGGCCTTGGTGCAAACCCTAAAGGATCATGGCGCCATGCCTTATACTATCGTGGTGAGCGCTACGGCCGCTGACCCTGCCGCTATGCAGTATTACGCTCCCTTCGCAGGTGCCGCTATCGGTGAGTACTTCCGTGACAGGGGATATTCAGCCTTGGTCGTATACGATGACCTTTCCAAACAGGCCGTGGCATATCGTGAGGTGTCCTTGATATTACGTCGTCCCTCTGGACGCGAGGCCTACCCTGGAGATGTGTTCTATTTGCACTCTCGCCTGTTGGAGCGTGCCGCCCGCATTAATGACCAGCAAGAGGTGGCCGAGAAGATGAACGATTTACCCGCTTGCTTACAAGGTAAGGTGAAGGGAGGAGGCTCCTTGACCGCTTTGCCTATCATTGAGACCCAGGCTGGAGACGTTTCCGCTTATATCCCCACCAACGTGATTTCCATCACGGATGGTCAGATATACTTGGAGACAAACCTCTTCAACCAAGGTTTCCGTCCTGCCATCAACGTAGGTATTTCCGTTTCTCGTGTCGGTGGCTCCGCACAGATCAAGAGCATGAAGAAAGTGGCGGGTACGCTGAAAATTGACCAGGCCCAGTATAGGGAGTTGGAGAGTTTCTCCCAGTTCGCAAGCGATATGGACGCCGTCACTGCCATGACGTTGGATCGTGGGCGCAAGAACAACCAGCTGTTAATACAGCCACAGTATTCCCCAATGCCCGTAGGCGAGCAAATCGCCATTCTCTATTGTGGAGTGCATGGCCTGATGCATGACGTACCTGTCGTAAAGGTGCGTGAGTGTCAAGACCAGTTCCTGGATGCCATGCGTTCAAAGCACCAGGATGTCATAGATACGCTAGCCGCTGGCCAATTGACCGATGAAGCCACGGCAGCCATCGAGGACACCATGGCTAATATAGCAGGACAATACAAGGAATAGCCTATGCCGTCGTTGAAAGAAATCAAGACCCGCATCGCCAGCGTGCAGAGCACCCGCAAGATTACGAGTGCCATGAAGATGGTTGCGTCTAGCAAGCTGCACCATGCGCAGGTGGCTATCCAGAGCATGTTGCCTTACGCCAACATGCTGGAGCACATCCTGAAGTCGTTCTTGGTATCTACGCCCGACGCTGAAAGTGTTTTCCAAATGCATCACGCCGAGGTGAAGCGGGTGATTTTGGTGGTCTTTACGTCTAACAGCTCGCTTTGCGGAGGATTCAACTCCAATACAATCCGCATGATGCAGCATGCCATCGATGAATACCATGCTCAAGGAGTAGACGATATTCTCATCTATCCCATAGGCCGCAAGGTGGCCGAGAAGGTCGCCAAGATGGGACTGAAGTCCGCGGGAGATTTCACGGAGCTGGCAGAGAAACCCAATTCCTCTCGTTGCTCGGAGATAGCCCGTGAGATTACCTTGAAGTTTGTCAACCACGAGGTGGACAAAGTGGAATTGATATATCACCACTTCAAGAGCGCGGGATCGCAGATACTTACCCGCAAGACCTTCTTGCCCATCGACCTCTCTACAGAGGAAGCCCTTGTGGATAATGATCGTGACTTGAGCACCAACGTCACTACGGCCAGGGTGCAGGAGTACATCAGGAAGAAGAAGGAGGCGAAAGAAAGCGAGGCTATTGAGGCAGTGCCCCTCAATGATGACTTCATTGTGGAGCCAGACTTGGAAACCGTGCTTCACTCACTCATTCCAAAGCAACTCCATTTGATGATGTATACGGCATTGCTTGACAGCAATGCCAGTGAGCACGCCGCCCGCATGGTGGCCATGCAAACGGCAACTGATAATGCCAACGAGTTGTTGCGTGAGCTGAACTTGCAGTACAACAAGAGTCGCCAGCAGGCTATTACCAATGAATTGCTAGACATCGTGGGAGGCTCGGTAAACAACTAGACCCCCACGCCAATCCTATAAAGTTTGGGGCATTTCGGTAAATCCGAAGTGCCCCAGCTTTTTTGCCTTCAAACATCAGTAGTACTGCTTTTGGATATAAGTAGTACTGACTTAGGCAGGTCAGTACTATTTCATTTTGCCAGCATTACTCCACGAAAGTGAAGTTGACGATTTCTTCCCAAGCGTCATCGTCTTCATAGGAACGCTTAGAAAGTATCCTATTGGCTTCCCATTGGTACTCGTAGGCACCTTCCTCATAACCTATTTCCTCTGAGTGGATCAGGGTGTGCTTGGGTGCCACGCCCATCAGCCCAGCCCAATAGAGATATTTCAGCTCCTCGATATCCATGTCAAACATGTCGTAGAAGAACATCAGGTTGTTCTCGTTCAGGCTCTCGTTGTAAGAGTAGTTAGTGGTATGCCTGCCCACGGTCTCAATGCTCGTGATGTCTCCGCCTGTCCAAGTGAGATTGTACTCCCTTTCCTCGCGGCCCTCGTTCATGTAGACCAGATGCCCATCGCTGTCATAACGGCAGGAAGACTCGAAGTCAAACGATACTGTGGTGCCGTCTTTCTCGTAGTGCGTGGACTTGATGTCCTTGGCGAAACCAGCCTCGTCCAACCATATATCATAGACATAGCTTGTCGTGCCATCTTCTCTCGTCTTGGTGTAGCGCACGTCTGGCTCTGTGGCGGGCTTGCTGGAGTTGAGATAGAGATACTCGAAATTGATGACATAGGATTGCTCATAGCTGTCACCCACGTATTTCACTTGCGTAAGGAAGCCGTTTTGGTAGATGAACTGGTCTCGTCCGTGGTCGTCTACGATGTCCACCAGGTTTCCCGTGAACACTTTCTCCAGCGGGGATTGCCCCGTGGGAACGACCACCTCTTCATCATCTGCGCTTGTAGGGTTCTTTTCCTCTAGCTCGATAGTGTTGTCATACCATTCCCCGGACTCGTTGTCCACATAGTATTCGCGAATGGTTAAGCGGTTGCCCGCAGAGAACTGGACGGTGAAATTGCCGTCGTCATCATTATACCATATATTGTCCCAGGAACCACGCAGGAGCATCTTCCCTTGGTCTTCCCATTTCCAGAAGAGGGCTTCTATGGTGTTGTCGTTGTAAAGGTTTAGGAAAGTGCCCGACTTAGTGAACATGATTTCCTTCAAGGCACCAGGGTCATTGGCGTCGAAAGGATATTCATACTCTCCGTCGTAGTGGTCATAGCCTTTCTCCACGCCGCCTATGACTTTCCATGTGCGGCAGAGGGCTTCGGTAAGCTCATCGGAGCCCATCTCCTGGGCTTTCGAAGCGGAGAAGGTCATCTCGCTTCCGCCATTGGGGGTGATGGATATGCCCGTCACGGTTCCTCCGCCGTTGGTTATCAGCTCTATCACGCCAAAGCCTTCCAGGTTGAAAGTGTTGCCGTCTATTTGGGTATAAGTGCCGTAGATTACGCCGCCGTCCGTGGCCGCGCGGGTTAAAGATGCCTCACGCTCCAGCGAGAGCATGCCCTTGGCCTTGGCCGAAGCCTGGCTGCTAGTATATCCGCGCTTAGTCACCACATAGTCACCGCTGGCGCCCAGCTCTACGCTTTCATAGGGGGAAGTGTTGTCGGAAATCTCATACTTGCCACTTACGGACTCAAACTTGGGAGGATTGGAGGGAGGAATGACGACACTGCCGTCGCCGTCGCTGCCACAAGAGGTTAAACTTGCCACCGCCAACACCGTCAGCAGCAGCCACAAAACGTTTTTCTTCATTTTCATCATGGTCATTACACAGTTATCATTAATAATTGAACATTATATCCAATAATCAAGAATAACCGCAGACGGGACACGGTAAGAACGATTTTGTTTGAAAGGGAAAGAGCCGTCCCATTACTTTCAACGTGGTTGGGCAATTGCGGTCGCCCTGCGTTGAATTGCCATGATAATGTAATTCCCTTATCGGAAATCCGATTTTGCGCTGCAAAAGTATCAAGTTTTCAATTAATGTGGGCGATTCTCTGCGTTAAAAAAATCTAATTCCGGGGATAGGCGTTGAACCCCGATTTTAAAACAAGTTATTTTGCTGATGAAAACAAGTTATTTTGCTCTTCAAAACAAGTTGTTTTACCCATGAAAACAAGTTGTTTTCCTTTTGATTGGTTTTCAGCGGTTTATCGTGACTGAGGGAATGAACGCGAAAGGTGTGTTCAGGGCTTTGGCGCGGGCTGGGGAATGGAGTCGGCTTGCCTGCCCACTTTTTCCTCGCACCCTCTTATCATGTTGGTGATTTGGGCAACGCGGGCTTTCAGGTCGGGCGTGTCTCGCAATTGCCAGTAGTATTTGAGGGAGAGGCGCAGGTAGCGCAAGGCTTCACTCCAGTCTTCTTCGAACACACTGCAGAAGCCCAGCCGATAATAAGCGTCGGGCTTTTCGTTGTCGTGGCAGAGGGTAAGCATCTTTTCGTAGAGGGGAACAGCCTCTTGGTAGCGACCTAGGCGGAAGTGGCTTTCCGCGTCGGCCCAGTAGTAAAAGGAACGTTCAGCGGGCGAGAAATTATCCAAATGGGGTAGGGATTCCTCCAGGTATCGGATGGCTTGCTCGTAGTTCCATTCGTAGTAGTGGCATACCCCCAGATAAGCTCTGTATCGGGGATTTAGTTTATAAAGGCTATCCAGCCTGTCCAGTATGAGCAAGGCTTCATGGTATTTTGCCGAGGCGAAGTATTCCAATGCCTTTCCCAGTTCACGGGCATCCGCTTCTCGCCGCTCCTCCCTGGATTGAGTGGGGCTTGTCTGCGCTTGCGCTTGCAAGGCCGCCAGGTTGAGGAAGAGGAACAGCAAACAAAGACGCATGGTGAATAAGCGGGCTTGCCTACTTTGTGTAGAAGTCTATCAAGCGGGTGATAGCCCTTTGGCAAACGGGACAGAACTCGGGATTCTCGTTGGTGCGCATCCTGCAGTCTGGCATTGGGCGGTAGACCCCTTTCAAGCTATATCCCGCTCCCTCGTAGACTCCTATCCGCCGCGGATGCTTCTTGTCTACTGGCGCGGGGATTGGCGTTTCTCCCTCTATCATGTCTTCCCACTTTCCGTGGAAGTCTGCCAGCGTAGTGAGGTTGGGTTCCCAAGGCTCCACGTCGTGCGGATACATGGGGATGGTCTCGAAGTCATAGGCGTATTCGTCACCTAGCCCTGCGAAGGAGTGCCCGAACTCGTGCACGACGACGGGCTTGTAGTAGGCATGGTGCGTAGAGGTGAGGTTATAGGAGTTGAGAATGCCTCCGCCGCCATAAATGTCTGAGTTCACTAACACGATGATGTGTTCATAAGGTGTTCCAGCCAACAGGTCGTGTAAGTCCTTGATACGCAGCGTGGTAAGATATCTGTCGCTATAGAAGGTGTCGAAGTGGGAATGGAGCGCGGTGTTCTTCCATATGCCTTTGGCGGGATGGCTGGTGCCGCTCTCTTTGGAGGCGGACTTGACGGCGATAACCTGGAATCTGTCACGCAAAGACCTGAAAGGCTCGTGGGCAAAGAGAGCCTCGGTCGCCTCTTGCGCGTCGTGGATGAAGGTGTCCATCTCTTGTTCCGTATATCCTTCGGCCAGGAAAGCGATGTGGATGCACTTGGCGGTGTCCGCGGGCCATGAGAGCACTTGGTAGGACGTGGGCTTTTTTCCTATGTGCCGTATCAGTATGTCGGTTGGCACTACTTGGTGGGTGAGCGTGGCCATCACTTCCCGGCGGTTATCGCGCAAGTCGATGGTGACATCAATCGTGTCTTTTGGCATGGGCACCAAGAATACGTTTTCGAAGCTCTTGGTCGTGGTCTTGGCCTCGGGATAAGTGAGCCATTCCTGGAACAAGGTGGAAAAGGAGTTGCGATAGATGACGGTTTGCGTCTTGTGGTCTCTCACGGTCACTTGCCCGTTGCCCTCTACGGGCAGCTCGGCCAAGTGTTGCCGCTTGCCATACCATCGGGGCATGGCTTTCAATTCGTCCACGGCGATATGCTGTTCGGTCGCGTTGCCCATGAAGGCATAGTCAAGTCTCAGGGTAGCGTCCGTGAAATAATCTTCAAATCTTTGCGCCGGACAAAGCGTGGCCACCATCAGTGACAGGGTGGCCACTAAGAGGAATTTCGTATATTTCATTACCTTACTTTCAGTTTCGCTCCAGGATATATCGTGTAGTTAGGCGATAGCTTGTTGATTTTGTAGAGGTTCTTCAACCTGATGCCATACTGCTGCGCGATGGTATACATGCTTTCGCCCGCTTTTACTACGTGGATGTAGTTCTTGTATTGCTTGGGCGCTTTCTTCTGCTTCTTCTTCAGGTAGATGATGTCTCCCTGGCGCAGTCGGTCGTTTTTGTCGCGCTCGTTGTATTTGGCCAGCTTTTTGTAGCTGATGCCTACCTCTTCGCCAATGCTCCTGAAGGTGTCTCCCTCACGGGCTATGAGGTAATAGTTCTTGTTGAAGAGCTTGATGGGATGCAGTTTGCCGGTGGTGGAAGTCTCGTAGCCCGCTCTCTCGGCCAGGAACTTGTCATATTTCTTGGCTCGGTCAAACTGGTCGAGGTCATATAGCTCGATAATGTTGATCAGGCTCTTGGCGTAGGTGGGGCTTGTGGCGTATCCGCAAGCTTTCAGCCCCCTGGCCCAACCTTTATAGTCGGTATGTTTCAGCTTGAAGAGGCGAGCATAGCGGGGTTGGTGCCTCAAGAATTTGCTGTGGTCCTCGAAACTTTCCTTGGGGCTGTCATATACCCGGAAGCATTCGCCTCGGGCGTCATCGTCGGCATATTGCTTGCGCCCTCTCCATCCGTGGCACTTGATGCCGAAGTGGTTGTTGCCGTAACGGGCCAAGTCGCTCAGTCCCGCACGGCTTTCCAGCAGGCCTTGTGCCAGGGTGATGCTGGCCGGCACGCGGTATTTCAGCATCTCCTCTATGGCCAAGTCCTTGTATTGATTGATGTAGTTGATGTATGCTTGGTTCTTGCGGGTCTGGGCGTGGGCGCTCATGAAAGCCACGGCCATGAGCAAGAAGGCTATATAGGTTCTCAATCGGTTCATGATGCAAAATTAGTAAAAAAGAGTCTAACGATACGTCCGTTTAAAATATTTTTGCTATTTTTGTGCGCCAATGTCGAGAAAATGACCCGTTTACACCATATTATATTAGCGTTGGGCAGCAATACCCAGCAAGCAACAGTCATGCGAGAGGCCAGAAAACTGCTCTCCGCTCTCTTTCCCGACATAGAATTCACCCACGTGATGTGGACAGAGCCTATCGGTATGGAGGGGGAGCCTTTCCAGAATTGCCTGGCTCATGCCACTACGTGCCTGGATGTGCAAGAAGTGGAACGGAAACTGAAGGAGGTGGAAGTCCTATGCGGCAGGACCAAGGAGGAAAGCCTGCGTAACGTGATAAGGATGGACGTGGACTTATTGCGGTATGACAATTATCGCTGCCACGAGCAAGACTGGGACAGACCCTATATTCATCAATTGATGAAGGAAATAAAGTGATTTGTAACCTAAATATATAAGAAATCAATGGCTGAGACAAAAAATAACCGCAAGCCCAGGCAGGCCGCGCCGATAGATAACACATACGCTCACGTTCAGCCCCAGGCCTTGGAGTTGGAAAGGCTGGTCATAGGAGCTTTGCTGATAGACAAGGAGGCTTTCTCCGTGGTGTCGGAAATATTGAGTCCCGAAACTTTCTATGAGCCGCGCAATCAAAAGATATACCAGGCCATACAAACCATGAACATGGACGAAAGACCCGTGGACATCATGACCGTAATCGAGGAACTGAAGAAGGAAGGCACGTTGGAAAGCGCGGGGGGTACGGCTTATGTGTTGGAGATATCCCAGGCCGTGAGCACGGCGGCTCATATTGAATATCATGCCCGTATCTTGGCCCAGAAATATACGGCACGGCAGTTGATACACTATGCCAGTGACGTGGAGACGAGGGCCTTCGACGAGACTGTGGACGTAGACGAACTGATGCAACATGCCGAAGGCGCGCTCTTTGAGCTTTCTCAAAAGAACATGAAGCAAGACTTCACCCAGATAAAGTCTGTGGTGAAAGAAGCCACGGAGATATTGCAAAGAGCGGCCAGCAATACAACAGGCCTTACAGGCGTGCCCACGGGCTATACGGGACTGGACGAGATGACGAGCGGATGGCAAGCGTCCGACTTGGTCATCATAGCAGGACGACCCGCCATGGGAAAGACTGCGTTCGCGTTGAGCCTGGCCAAGAACATAGCAGTGGACAACAATATGCCCGTTGGTTTCTTTTCCTTGGAGATGAGCAACGTGCAGTTGGTCAATCGTTTGATAGCCAATGTCTGCGAGATACCAGGCAACAAGATACTTAATGGACAGCTGGACCAACTGGAATGGGCGAGACTGGACAAGAATATAGGCAGACTGGAAAACGCGCCAATCTACATAGACGATACGCCAGGCCTCTCGGTGTTCGAGTTGCGTACCAAGGCTCGTCGACTGGTGAGGGAACACCAGGTGAAAGTCATCATGATAGACTACTTGCAGCTGATGAACGCCAATGGCATGCACTTCGGCAACAGGCAGGAAGAGGTGTCCACCATCTCCCGTTCGCTGAAGGGACTGGCCAAGGAGCTCAACATCCCCATCTTGGCGCTCAGCCAGCTCAATCGTACCGTGGAGAAAAGGGATGACAATCAGTCCAAACGCCCACAGTTAAGTGATTTGCGCGAGTCGGGTGCCATAGAGCAAGATGCCGACATGGTGCTCTTCGTGCACCGCCCGGAATACTATCATCTCTATGAGGACGAGAAAGGAAACAACCTCAGGGGAATGGCGCAAATCATTATCGCCAAGCACCGAAAGGGCGCGACGGGAGATGTGTTGCTCAACTTCAGGGGAGAGTATACCCGCTTCCAAAACCCGGAAGACTCTGATGCTAACTTGATAAGGGAAGGAGGAGAAATCATCGGCAGCAAGATAAACCAAGGAAATGAAAGCCTTGACGCTCCCATGCCCGACCTTCCACCCATGTTGGAGGGGGAACCAGGCTTCTAAATCCACTACGAATTGGGAGTAAAAACAAGATATACATGAAAAATTGTTAGGTTTTTGGCGAAAAAAGTTATTGATTGTTTGCTTATGTCAAGGGAAAGCATTACCTTTGCAGGCAGAAACTTTAAACAGAATGATGACCAACTTGCTAGACATACTAGGTATTATTACCCTAATTCGACTGCATCGCAAAGTCGGAAGCAGATGGTCGTATGTATAGCGCAAGACGCAAGATGCCAACAGCCTTTCTCGCTTCCGTAGGGAGTGTGGAAGGCTTTTTTGGTATTTTGAGGCCTATGTCAGTAAAGAATAGTAATAACATATAAAGCAAGAAGATATGAGCGAAAGACTTTTTATTTTCGACACTACGCTTAGAGATGGCGAGCAAGTACCTGGATGCCAGCTGAACACCGTGGAAAAGATACAGGTGGCCAAGCAATTGGAGCAATTGGGCGTGGATGTCATCGAAGCGGGATTTCCCATTTCCAGCCCAGGAGACTTCAATTCCGTGATTGAGATATCCAAAGCGGTGACATGGCCTACTATTTGCGCGTTGACCCGTGCGGTGGAGAAAGATATTGACGTGGCGGCGGATTCGCTGCAATACGCTAAGCACAAACGCATTCATACGGGTATAGGCACGAGCGATTCCCATATCAAATATAAATTTAACAGCAATCGCGAGGAGATCATCGAGCGTGCCGTGGCTGCCGTGAAGTATGCCAAGAAATATGTGGAAGACGTAGAGTTTTATGCCGAGGATGCCGGAAGAACAGACAATGAATACCTGGCCAGGGTGATTGAGGCGGTTATCAAGGCGGGAGCGACCGTTGTGAACATTCCGGACACTACGGGTTATTGCCTGCCAGAAGAATATGGCGCTAAGATAAAATACTTGATGGAGCATGTGGACGGCATCGACAAGGCTTGCATTTCCACTCATTGTCATAACGACCTGGGTATGGCAACTGCCAATACGCTGGAGGGCGTGCTCAATGGGGCAAGGCAGGTAGAAGTCACTATCAATGGTATCGGTGAACGCGCCGGCAATACCTCGCTGGAAGAAATAGCCATGATACTGAAATGCCACAAGGGTATAGGCATCGACACCAATATCAACACTACCAAGATTTGCCCCACAAGTCGCATGGTGAGCAGCTTGATGAACATGCCCGTACAGCCTAACAAGGCCATCGTGGGACGAAACGCTTTCGCGCACTCCAGCGGTATACACCAAGACGGAGTGCTGAAAAACGTGCAGACCTATGAGATTATCGACCCAAGAGATGTAGGCTTGGATGACAACGCCATCGTTTTGACCGCCCGTTCTGGTCGTGCCGCCTTGAAATATCGTCTACACGTAAATGGCGTGGAGATTACCGATGAGGAGAAGTTGGACAAGATATATCAAAAGTTCTTGAGACTGGCTGACCAAAAGAAGGAAGTAACCGATGATGATGTCTTGATGCTGGCGGGCGCTGATGCCGCGGATACCCATTCCGTGAAGTTGGACTACTTGCAGGTGACCACTGGCCGAGGTGTGAAAAGCGTGGCGAGCATCGGGCTGGACATCAGCGGACAGAAGTTCGAGGAGAGTTCCTCTGGTAATGGTCCTGTTGACGCGGCCATCAAAGCCTTGAAGCGCATCATCCGCCGAGAGATGACACTGAAAGAATTTACGATTCAAGCTATCTCAAAAGGCTCCGATGACGTAGGCAAGGTACATATGCAAGTGGAATACGACGGACAAGTTTACTATGGCTTTGGAGCGGATACCGATATCGTGACCGCTTCCGTAGAGGCTTATATCGACTGCATCAACAAGTTCAAGAAATAACGATATACATTATAATAATATATAAGAGGTAACCCATGAATACTTTATTTGACAAGATTTGGGATAAGCACGTAGTGCAGATTGTGCCAGATGGCCCCACCCAACTTTACATAGACCGCCTCTATTGTCATGAGGTGACGTCTCCGCAGGCCTTTGCTGGCATGAGAGCGAGAGGGTTGAAGTGTTTCCGTCCAGGGCAGATATTCTGCATGCCCGACCACAATACACCCACTCATGACCAAGATAAACCCATAGAGGACCCCGTGAGCAAGAAACAGGTGGACACCCTCAGCAAGAATGCCGCGGACTTCGGGCTCACGCATTTCGCCATGAACACTAAGGATAATGGCATTATCCACGTGGTTGGTCCAGAGAAGGGGCTTTCTCTTCCAGGTATGACTATTGTCTGTGGAGACTCCCATACTTCTACCCATGGTGCTATGGGGGCAGTCGCTTTTGGTATAGGTACATCGGAAGTGGAGATGGTTATGGCCTCACAATGCATCTTGCAACAGAAGCCCAAGAGCATGCGCATCAGCATAGAGGGCAAGCTGGGAAAAGGCGTGACGGCCAAGGACGTGGCTCTCTACCTGATGAGCCAATTGACCACAAGCGGTGCTACGGGTTATTTTGTGGAATATGCGGGGCAGGTGGTACGTGACATGAGCATGGAAGGCCGTCTCACGCTCTGTAATTTGAGTATTGAAATGGGAGCGAGAGGTGGATTCGTGGCACCCGACGAGACCACCTTTGCGTATATCAAGGGACGTGAGTATGCTCCCAAGGGGGAGGAATGGGAGAAGGCCGTGGCCTACTGGAAAACCTTGCGCAGCGGGGATGATGCCGTTTTTGACAAGGAATTGACTTTCGACGCGGCGAACATAGAACCTCGTATCACGTATGGCACCAATCCTGGTATGGGTATTGGCATTACCGAAAGCATTCCTACGATAGAAATGATAGACGAGGCAGGACAGGCTTCTTTCCGCAAAAGCTTGGATTACATGGGTTTCCAGCCAGGACAGCAACTCTTGGGTCATCCCATTGACTATGTGTTCCTTGGCGCATGCACCAATGGGCGTATAGAAGATTTCCGTGCTTTTGCCTCTGTTGCCAAAGGCAGAAAAAAGGCGGAAAGCGTAACTGCTTGGCTGGTGCCAGGCTCATGGTTGGTAGACAAGCAAATAAGGGAAGAGGGTCTTGACAAGATTCTCGAGGAGGCAGGCTTCGCCATCCGCCAGCCCGGTTGCTCTGCATGTTTGGCCATGAATGATGACAAGGTGCCAGCGGGCAAGTATGCCGTGAGCACCAGTAACCGAAACTTTGAGGGTAGACAAGGCCCTGGCAGCCGCACGATACTGGCTTCGCCATTGGTGGCGGCCGCTGCGGCTGTGACAGGTAAAATCACGGACCCAAGGGAGTTGATGGATTAAAGACAACGCTAATACAGAAAATCATGAAACAGAAATTTGACGTAATCACCTCTACCTGTGTCCCTCTTCCTTTGGAGAACGTGGACACAGACCAAATCATACCCGCCCGTTTCCTGAAGGCTACTGACAAGGAAGGTTTCGGTGCCAATTTGTTCCGTGACTGGCGTTACGATAAGCAGGGAAACCCTATCAAGGACTTTGTGCTCAACGACCCCTCGTATGGTGGGGTGATACTTGTGGCGGGCAAGAACTTCGGTTCTGGCTCCAGTCGAGAGCATGCCGCCTGGGCCATAGCGGGTTATGGTTTCCGTGTGGTAATCAGTTCTTTCTTTGCAGATATCCACAAGAACAATGAATTGAACAACTTCGTGTTGCCTGTGGTGGTAAGCGAGGATTTCCTCCAAGAGCTTTTCGCCAGCATCGAGAAAGACCATCAGACGCAAGTGAGGGTAGACTTGCCCAACCAGACGGTGACTAATCTGGCCACGGGGCGCAGCGAGCGTTTCGAAATTAACGGATACAAGAAGCATTGCCTGGAGAACGGCTTGGACGATGTGGACTTTTTGGTGGAAAACCGGGATAAGGTAGCGGCATGGGAGGCCGCCAACAAGTAAGGGCGAAAGAATGGGTAATCAGAAAGGTATTAGCGAAGAGACCAAGACCGCTTTGAAACCACTGGTGGAGATTATGGACTCCACGCTGCGTGATGGTGAGCAGACCAGCGGTGTTTCCTTTTTGCCCCACGAGAAGCTGATGATAGCCAGCATGCTGCTCTCGGAGGTAAACGTGGACCGCGTGGAGGTATCGTCAGCCCGGGTTTCTGAAGGTGAGAAAGAGGCGGTGAAGATGATTTGCCGTTACGCTTCACGTCACGGCATGCTTGAAAGGGTAGAGGTGTTGGGCTTCGTAGACCAGCACCGCTCCATAGATTGGATAAGAGAGTGTGGGGGAAAGGTGGTGAATCTCTTGGCAAAGGGGTCATTGAAGCATTGCGAGCAGCAGTTGCGCAAGACTCCCAGTGAACATATTGCCGATATCTCCGAGGAGGTGGCCTATGCTCTCGCGAATGGTATGATGGTCAATCTCTATTTGGAGGACTGGTCGAGCGGCATGAAAGACTCCCCGGAGTATGTCTACCAGGTGGTGGACGCTTTACGCGACTCTGGCATCCGTCGCTTCTTGCTTCCCGATACGTTGGGCATACTCAATCCCCTGCAGTGTGTGGAGTATATGAGGAAGATGCGTAAGCGTTATCCCGATTTGCACTTCGATTTCCATGCCCACAACGATTATGACTTGGCGGTGAGCAATTCGCTGGCGGCCGTGCTTTGTGGCGCCAATGGACTCCACGTCACAGTCAACGGACTTGGTGAGAGATGTGGCAATGCCCCGTTGGCTTCCGTGCAGGTAATCTTGAAAGACATGTTCCATGCCAAGACCCACATCCACGAAGAAGCCCTTAATCCCGTAAGTCGTTTGGTAGAGGGACATAGCGGGATAGCGGTCGCTCCGAACACTCCCGTGGTGGGAGCGCATGTTTTCACCCAAGTGGCTGGTGTGCATGCCGATGGCGACAATAAAGACAACCTCTATTGTAACGACTTGGTGCCCGAACGCTTTGGCCGCCATCGCAACTATGCCTTGGGCAAGAACTCAGGCAAGGCCAACATCGTGAAAAACCTGGAGGATTTGGGATTGGAGCTTACGCCTGAGCAGACACGGGCGGTAACCAAGCGAGTGACCGAGTTGGGTGACCGTAAGGAGTTGGTGACGCAAGACGACTTGCCCTATATAGTTAATGACGTGTTGAAGCACGACGTGCCAGACGACAAGGTGAAGCTTGTGAGCTATATGGTAAGCACCTCTTATGGACTGAAGCCCATCGCCTCGGTGAAAGTGAGGATAGACGACGTGGAATATGAAGCCGACTCCACGGGAGACGGACAGTATGACGCTTTCGTCAAGGCCTTGCGCAAGATATATCGTGAACATCTGAACCGCGACTTCCCCCGCCTGGACAACTACCAAGTTACTATTCCTCCAGGCGGGCGTACCGATGCCTTGGTGCAGACGGTCATCACCTGGACCCAGGGGGATAGGCTATGGCGCACCCATGGACTGGACGCTGACCAAACGGAGGCGGCCATAAAGGCTACGCTCAAGATGCTCAACACCTATGAGAAGGATGAGCAAAACAAGTAAAACCTATACATTAAATTATATTAGACATGAAACTGAATATCGCTGTACTGCCCGGTGATGGCATCGGGCCGGAAATCATGAAGCAAGGCGTGGCCGCGCTTGACGCTATCGCCCGCAAGTTTGGACATGAGTTCAACTACCAGGAAGCCATTTGCGGAGCCCACGCCATAGACGAGGTGGGAGACCCCTTCCCCGAGGATACCTACCAGGCCTGCATGCAGGCAGACGCCGTGCTCTTCGCCGCCGTGGGCGATCTTCGCTTCGACAACGACCCTACCGCCAAAGTGCGCCCAGAGCAGGGGTTGCTGGCCATGAGGAAGAAGTTGGGACTCTTCGCCAACGTGCGCCCCGTGGCCACGTTTGACTGCCTGCTCCACATGAGTCCATTGAAAGAGGACATCTTGCGTGGCGCGGACTTCGTGGTCATCCGTGAGTTGACGGGAGGCATGTACTTCGGCGAGAAGTACCAAGACAACGACAAGGCCTATGACACCGACATCTACACCCGCCCGGAGATAGAGCGCATACTGAAGGTGGCCTTCGACTTCGCCATGCGCCGCCGCAAGCACCTCACCGTGGTGGACAAGGCCAACGTATTGGCCAGCTCCCGCCTGTGGAGGCAGATAGCCAAGGAGATGGAACCGCTGTATCCCGAGGTGAAGACCGACTACATGTTCATAGACAACGCCTCGATGCGCGTGCTCACGGAGCCTACCTTCTTCGACGTGGTAGTGACCGAGAACACGTTTGGAGACATCCTTACCGACGAGACCTCCTGCATCACGGGCTCCATGGGTTTGCAGCCCTCGGCCAGCCTGGGCGAGCATACGCCCCTCTTCGAGCCCGTGCATGGCTCATGGCCACAGGCCGCCGGCAAGAACCTGGCCAACCCCGTGGCGCAGATACTCTCCGCCGCCATGCTGCTGGAGCACTTCGGGCTGAAGACGGAGGGGCAGTTGATACGCAACGCGGTGAACGCCAGCCTGGACGCCAACGTCAGGACACCCGAGATACAGGTGCCTGGGGGCGAGCATTATGGCACCACCGAGGTGGGTGCCTGGATAGTGGACTGGATAGGGAAGCATTGATGAGCCGCCAAGCCATAGTCCTGTTGGCGGCCTTGGCGATGTCCATGGCCGCCAGGGCGCAGGCTCCCACCGAGGAGCTTTCCCGCGAGGCCTTGAGAGACTCCCTTGCCCAGGCTACCGAGACGCTGGCTTACCATCCCGACAGCATAGACCTGCGGCTGAAGAAGGCGGCTTGGAACATCCAGCTCAAGCAGTGGGATTACGCCAAGGACGACCTGGACAAGGTGCTCTTCCTGGACAACCAGAACATCGCCGGGCTTTTCTACAGGGCCTATGTCAACGAGCAGCTCCACCGCTACAACTTCGCCCGCCAGGACTACACCAATTTGCTCACCCTGGTGCCCGGCAACTTCGAGGCGCAGTTGGGGCTGGCACTGCTCAACCAGAAAGACCGCCACTACACCGAGGCCTATGACGGCATCAACCGACTGGTGCAGCAATTCCCCGACAAGGCGGAAGCCTACGCCGCCCGGGCGGGCATAGAGAAAGAGCGAGGCATGCTGGAGCTGGCCGAGATGGACTTCACCGAGGCTATCCAGCTAGACCCAGAGAACACCGACTACCGGGTCAATCGCGCCGACCTGCGCATCACGCTGGGCCACTATGAAGATGCCCGTCAAGACTTGAAGCAACTGGAGCGCATGGGTATACCCTATAGTGCCATGCGCCATCTTTACAAACGGATGAAGGAGTAAGCCCGCCAGCGTTGCGCTCCCATATATACACGCCGTTCCCCCGCGGGCTAAGCAGGAGTTTATCGCCTAGCCCGCGGGGGAACGGCGTTTTTGCCAGGCCGAGGCCGCGGGGCTGCCAAGAGGAGAGTGGAGGTAGGCGCCACACACCTCTAGAATCATCTAGGATGATTCATGGAATAGTCTAACATGATTCCCACAATCATCTAAGATGATTCCCTTCCTCTTCTTAGATGATGGCTCATCTACTAAGAGGGGTGACGAGACGTAGCCACCGCATCCATCGCCTCAAGCCCGGGTGGAGGGCAGGGCCGCGTATGTGGCTTGGAAAACGGCATTAGTCTCGATGGTCGATGAAACTAGTCTCGACGGCCAGCGAAACTAGTTTCAATGGGCTTCGAGACTAGTTTCGTTTTTCACCCACATATAACTCGTTCCTTGGAGGTACGTTCCATGGGCAGGCGAGAGACGCCTCGGGCGGCCGTGGCGTATCGCGCTTTCCCGCCTCTTCGCGCTGGCGGGAAAAAGAGTTGCTTGCCTGGCCATGTCCTTGCTTCGCGCCATTTGCGTGCCAGAATAAAATGTCTATGAAGAAGACGCAAAGAGCGTCGGCCAGTGGTGGACTCACGGGTTGCCGAGACGCAAGAACGCGTCTACAATTCCATGGCATTGAAGAAGCGAGACGCTGGATACATTGGAAGGGTAGGGGAAGCCCCCTGGCGCAAGCCCCCCGTCACTTGAAATAATACTGCCCCTTGTGGCGGGTGCAGCGGCCGAACTCTATGGCGTGGTGGGGGCAGTGGTGGTAGCAGTTGAAGCAGGTGAGGCAACGGCCGTCGTGCTTCCATCGGGGCTCGCTGCCATGGCCGCCCTCTATGACGTGCATGGGACAGGCGTTGGCGCAGATGCCGCAGTGCACGCAGCGGTCGCTCGCCACGTGGAAAGGCTTGTCGGTGATGAGGAAACGCTCGAAGAAGCCTCCCACCACGTGGGACATCATCCACGGCAATGGCCCCCGAGTCACGTCCACTATGCCCTCGCGCCTTTCCATGATGCTCTCCACGATGCCCGTCAGTCGCTCGGCTGCCCGTTGCTTCTTCTCCCGTTCCCGCTCGGGCTTGTCCACGTCCATGAAAGGCAGGCCCACGTAGGACTCAGGCATGATGAGCGACCAGGCCGAGGCCACGTCTTCCACGCCGAAAGACCGCAGCGAGTCGTTGCGCTGGATGGACTGGCGCAGGTAGCAGAGCGTATCGCCCACGCTGTCGCCCGCCGTGCAGAGGCAGTAGGCATAGGGCGTGGCGGGGGCGTGGATGACCAGCTGGGAGATAAACTCCCGCATGAAAGCGGGTACCCGCCAGCCATGTACGGGGAAGACGAAGCCCAGCCTCTCGCCGGGCCTTAAAGTGTATGCATGGGGGTGCTCCATCTGTTCGGGCACAAAGAAGAGCTGCTCTTGCAAGGCTTGGGAAAGCCTCAAGGCAGCCCATCTCGTGTTTCCCGTAGCCGAGAAATAGAATATCATTTGGCCTTCATGTTACCCTCGATGTAGAGGCGGGTCAGCTCAGCCTTGCCGTTGGTGCGCACGGTGATGCCCTTCTTGAAATGGCCGGGGAAACGTCCCTTGCCTGAATAGGTGACTACCAGCTCGCCTTTCGCGCCTGGGGCGATAGGTTCCTTGGAGTACTTGGGCACGGTGCAACCGCAACTGGCGATGGCTTGGTTGATGATAAGGGGTTTGTCGCCCACGTTGGTGAAGGTGAACTTGGCTGTCTGAACAGGGTCATTCTCGCTGAAATCACCGAAATCGTAGGTTAATTTGTCAAACTTGATTTCTGCCTGCGCCATGGCCGCGGTGGTTATGCCTACTATCATGGCGAGCGTTAAGAACATCTTTTTCATCATGTTAGGTATGTTTAGTCTTGTTTGAATCATTTTACATTAACTTGACGCGAAAGTAACCATTATAGTTTAACCCTGCAATATATTTTTTCTTTTTTTAATCTATTTCCGCTTTTTTATTTTGTCATGTGGGTCGTTTGTTGTACATTTGCAGATTGAAAAATTTAAAGACACATTATTTATATGTATAGAACAAATACGTGCGGAGAGCTCAGGCTCTCTGATGCGGGTCGTGAAGTAACGCTCGCGGGATGGGTGCAGCGTACCCGCAAGATGGGCGGCATGACTTTTGTGGACCTGCGAGACCGTTATGGCATTACCCAATTGGTGTTCAACGAGGCGGTGGATGCCGCCCTTTGTGAAGAGGCCAATAAGTTGGGGCGTGAATATTGCGTGCAAGTGACAGGTACCGTGAGCGAGCGTGAGAGCAAGAACGCCAAGATACCCACGGGCGACATCGAGATATTGGCCAAGAGCCTTAGCGTGTTATCGCCTAGCGCCACGCCTCCCTTTACCATAGAGGACAACACCGACGGCGGTGACGATATCCGCATGAAGTATCGTTACTTGGACTTGCGCCGCGCCGCCGTGAGAAAGAACCTTGAGTTGCGTCACCGCATGACCATTTTGATACGCAATTTCCTCGACGCGAGGGACTTCATCGAGGTGGAAACGCCCATTTTGATAGGCAGTACACCAGAGGGAGCCCGGGATTTCGTGGTGCCCTCACGCATGAATCCAGGCGAGTTTTACGCCCTTCCCCAAAGCCCACAGACGTTGAAGCAATTGCTCATGGTGTCAGGCTTTGACCGTTATTTCCAGATAGCCAAGTGTTTCCGAGACGAGGACTTGCGCGCTGACCGCCAGCCCGAGTTCACCCAAATAGACTGCGAGATGAGCTTCGTGGACCAGGAGGATGTCATCGAGCTATTTGAGGAGATGGCCCGCCACCTGTTCAAGGAGATTAGGGGTGTGGATTTGCCCAAGCCCCTGCGCCAAATGACTTGGGAAGAGGCCATGCGCCGCTACGGCAGCGACAAGCCCGACTTGCGTTTCGGCATGGAATTCGTGGAACTGAAAGAGGTGTTCAAGGGCAAAGGCTCTTTCTCCGTCTTTGACGAGGCCAACTATATCGGCGGCATTTGCGTGCCTGGTTGCGCTGACTATAGCCGCAAACAGCTTAACGAGCTGACCGACTTCGTAAAGCGACCGCAAATAGGAGCCAAGGGACTGGTATACATCAAGTACAACGCCGACGGCACCGTGAAGAGCTCCATTGACAAGTTCTATTCAGAGGAAGACCTTGCCGCCGTCAAGCAGGCGATGGGGGCTAACGATGGTGACTTGGTGTTGATACTCAGTGGCGATAACGCCAACAAGACCCGCACGCAGCTCTGTTCCTTAAGGCTGGAGATGGGTGACCGCTTGGGATTGAGAGACAAAAACAAATTCGAGTGTCTATGGATCATTGACTTCCCTCTCTTTGAGTGGAGCGACGAGGAGCAACGCCTCATGGCAACCCATCATCCCTTCACCATGCCCAACCCTGATGACATACCCTTGCTGGAGGAACATCCCGAGCAGGTGAGGGCAAAAGCCTACGACTTCGTGTGCAACGGCATCGAGGTGGGTGGCGGAAGCTTGCGTATCCATGACAGCAAGTTACAAGAAAAGATGTTCGGCATCTTGGGCTTCACCCCCGAAAGAGCCATGGCGCAGTTTGGCTTCCTCATCAACGCTTTCAAGTATGGCGCGCCTCCCCATGCCGGCTTGGCTTTCGGTCTGGATCGCTTTGTCAGCATCATGGCTGGGCTTGACTCCATACGCGACTGCATAGCCTTCCCCAAGAACAATTCCGGACATGACGTGATGCTGGACGCTCCCTCCACTATCGACCAAAAGCAATTGGATGAGTTGCACCTCAAGGTAGACTTGCCCAAATAGCCGCTATAAAATATGTGAAGATGCTGCGAGAATTGATTTAAGTCAATCCTTGCGGCATTTTCTTTAAATTATATTCTATTTTTTACATAAAATATTTGTTTATTCAGATAAAAGGCTTATTTTTGCATCGATTTCAGAACACATGACATTCGTCAAGTAATTTAATCGACTTATTAATTCATTATGGCAGAAAAGAAAGCAACTACAAAGACCGCGGCCGCTAAGCCCGCAGCAGCAAAGACTACCAGGACCGCTTGCAAGAAGGCAGCTACTGTCCTCAACGCAGAGAACGCTGGTTTCAAGGCTGGTGATGTTTATCAGGCATTGGCCGCAGCAGAAAAGGCCCTCACTTTGGCAGAGATTGCCAAGGCAGCCAAGATCACTACCGAGGAGGCTGTGCTGGGTATTGGATGGCTCTTCAAGGAGGGCAAGATCAAGAGCGAGGACAACAAGGTTTCGCTCGCGTGACCCATTATCGCGAAGAGCCGTGACTAGCCGAAAAGGCTGTTGCGGCTTTTTTTATGGACTACGATTACGAAATCATACGCGTATTGACAGAGGCGGGAGACAAGGGCCTGAAAGTGGACAAAATCTCTCGCCATGTTTTTAATGCTTGTAATTCGATGTTCGCCCCAGCGGATTACGAGCGTGTTCACCAATACGTGGGGCAATATCTTTATCGCAACGCTTTTCTCGTAAAGCATCCTTTCATACAAAAGATAGGATGGGGCAAATACCGATTAGACCGTTGCGCGGCGCGTACGGCGCAACTTTCCTTCCATTTCCAAGACACCTCCGCGCCCCCTGAGCCTTTAGCTGCCATGGAAGACCATGCGCTTCCCTTGTTTCCCTTCGAGGATGAGTAAGCGGAAGCACAATGGCTAGCCAGCCTTCCTTGGGGGCTTATCTGTCTGAAAACACCTTTTGGGTGTCTTGTAAAATTCCCATAAGTTCCTTGACATAAGCGAAACACTATTGTTTTTCCGTTATTCTTTATTACGTTCGCCATTTTCTATTGAAACCATCTCTCTGAGGCGGGAAATGAAAACAACTTGTTTCCATGGGCAAAACAAGTTATTTTCGTGAGCAAAATAAGTTGAATTGATGAGGAAAACAAGTTAAATTGCCATGCAAAATAACTTATTTTCAAAAGCGGGGAAATATTTGTGGGGGGTGAATAAGAGCGGCAAGCGGGACTCGAACCCGTGACCCCCAGCTTGGGAAGCTAGTGCTCTACCAACTGAGCTATTGCCGCGATGTATATTTGCATAAGAAAATGGAGCCGATACCGGGACTCGAACCCGGGACCCACGCATTACGAATGCGTTGCTCTACCAACTGAGCCATATCGGCAAATGCGAGTGCAAAGGTAAATAAAATAATCTGAATAGAGCAAACAGAGGCGGAGAGAATTGGTGGTGTTAAGCTATTTTAACGAAAAATCGCCTGCCGCTAAGTCTTGTCAAGGCTTTTCGGCAGGCGACACATTATATATATATGGGCGATATGCTTATGCTTTGCGCAAGCGGAGTTGAGTATCGTCCGCTTTTTCCACTAAGATGGTGTCATTCGGCAGCAGTGTTCCATCGAGCAACATTTCGCATACGCCATCTTCTATATGGTTTTGGATGGCTCGCTTCAGCGGGCGGGCGCCATATTGCACGTCATATCCTTTATTGGCCACAAACTCCTTGGCCTCCTCGGTCACTTGCAGGTGATAGCCCAGTCCTTCTATTCGGGAGACAAGTCCTTTCAACTCTATGTCCACGATTTGCTTGATGGCCTGCAAGTCCAACTGGTCGAAGGTGATAATCTCGTCAAGCCTGTTGAGGAATTCGGGCGCAAACTGCTTTTGCAAACTCTTCTGCACGATGGAGCGGGCATACTCCTTGTCTTTCTCGTTGGCGGAGATACCCGTTAAACCACCTGCCTGGAAACCTACGCCACGCCCGAAATCCTTCAGCTGGCGAGTGCCCGCGTTAGAGGTCATGATAATAATCGTGTTGCGGAAATCCACCAGTCGGCCATTGCCGTCGGTGAGTCTTCCCTCGTCGAGAACCTGCAAGAGCATGTTAAAGACATTGCCATGCGCCTTTTCTATCTCGTCCAGCAAGACAATGGAGTAGGGATTGCGGCGCACTTTCTCTGTAAGCTGTCCTCCTTCATCATAGCCAACGTATCCTGGAGGTGCTCCAACCAGGCGGGAAGTGTTGAAGCTCTCGGCGTACTCGCTCATGTCTATCCGTATCAAGGCATCAGCGGAGCCGAACATTTCTTCCGCCAGTTTTTTGGAAAGATAGGTTTTTCCCACGCCCGTGGGACCCAAGAACATGAATACGCCAATAGGATGGTTGGGGTCGCGCAATCCCACTCGGTTGCGCTGAATAGCTTTCACCAACTTATCGATGGCATTGTCTTGCGCTATGACAGATTCGCGCAACTTCGCCCCAAGATTCTTGAGGCGGGCAGTCTCGGCTTCCACCATGCGTTGCACAGGTACCCCTGTCATGCTAGACACGACCGCGGCCACCTCGGAAGTCTCTACCGTGGTACGTACCTGGATATCCCCCTGCTTCCAGGCTTCTTGCAACTCTACAAGTTGATGCTCCACGTTCACTTGTTCGTCACGGAAACCCGCGGCCAATTCGTATTTCTGTTCCTGCACGGCCAAGGTCTTTTTGTGCTTCAACTCCTCCAGGAGACTTTCCTTTTCGGTAATTTCCTGTGGCACTTCGGCGTGTGTGAGATGCACGTGGGCACCCACCTCGTCCATCACGTCTATGGCCTTGTCGGGGAAATAGCGGCCATTGATATATCGATTGGCCAACTTGACGCACATCTCCAATGCCTCGTCAGTATAGGAGACAGAATGGTGGCGCTCATAGCGGTCACGTATATTGAACAATATTTCCAGTGTTTCCTCGGGCGTTGTCTCGTTGATGGAGACCTTTTGGAACCTGCGCTCCAGCGCCCCGTCTTTCTCAATGGTGTTGTTATATTCCTTGTAGGTCGTGGCTCCGATACATTGTATCTTTCCTCTGGAGAGGGCGGGCTTCAGGATGTTGGCGGCATCCATGCTGCCAGGGTTGCTGCCCGCGCCGATGATGGTATGTATCTCGTCTATAAACACGATGATGTCTGGATTCTCTTCCAGTTCATTCATCAAGGCTTTCAGGCGTTCCTCAAACTGCCCACGATATTTTGTGCCAGCCACTATGGCCGTCATGTCGAGGCTAACCAACCGTTTGTCGAAAAGAATGGGCGAAGTATGGCGGTTGACGATGCGTTGCGCCAATCCTTCCACGATAGCGCTCTTGCCTACGCCTGGCTCGCCCAGCAAGATGGGATTGTTCTTCTTGCGCCGGCAAAGTATCTCGGAGACACGATTGATTTCTTTCTCCCTGCCGACAACGGGATCCAGTTCACCGTCCCTCGCGGCCTGCGTCAGGTCGGTGGAGAACTTGTCCAATATAGGAGTTTTGGGCTTATCGCCCTGTTTGTGCGTGGTATAGGGAGCGTTGTTTCTGTTGCGGTTGCCATTTCCCGTATACTCCTCGAAGTCGTCAACGTCATCCTCGCTAGACAGTGAAAGCCCGTCTCTTATCTCTTCCTTGCCTTGACGCATCAGGAAGTCCATCACCTCCGCGTATGTCAGCTTGTAGTCTTTCAGCACTTGGCATTCCTCACGGTTCTCGTTGTGCAATACGGCCAACAACAGATGAATATCGCTCGCACGGTTCTCGCCCAGTCCGCGGGCTTCCAATACCGCCTGCTTCAATACGAGCGAAGTCTCAGGAGCCAGTTGCATTTCGTCTTCTTGGCTATTGCCCACTGTGCCTAACTTCTTCACACAGGCTTCCAAAGCCAACTTCATCAAGGCAGGGTTAACCTCAAACACCCGAAACACCTCGTTCAAGAGCGAGGTGCGGTTGCGCAGCATCCCCAATAGCAGGTGCGCGGGAGTAATCACGGGAGATTCCAGCCTTTGCGCCTCCTCACGGCTGAATGCTATGATTTGTGTGACTTGCGGTGTGAATGGTGTAGTCATTATCTCTTTTCCTTTCATTCTCTTGTTTCTTATTCGCGAATTTACATACTTTTGTTGAGTTAAGCAAAAGCCATGCCAACTTTATGATTATTTAATGAGTGAACCGCTGGCAGACTTGGCGACAACTCCGCGGCAAACACGGAAAATTCGCCTAGAGGGGCTAAATTTTCGCTCTATTGCTTTTATATGTCAAAAATATGTTGTACTTTTGTCGTGATAATATACAGGGACAATCGCCTCACGGCGTGCCATTGGCCCTTATTTCGCTATAAATGTACTGAACTTAATACTAGAAAATGGACGAAAACCAGACTTTTGATCATGACAGGATTGTAAAGATCAACATCGAGGAGGAAATGAAGTCATCCTATATCGACTATTCCATGTCGGTTATCGTGGCTCGTGCGCTCCCTGACGTGAGAGACGGATTCAAGCCTGTTCATAGACGTATACTCTACGGAATGCTTGGGATTGGCAATACCAGTGACAAGCCATACAAAAAGTGCGCCCGTGTAGTAGGAGAGGTGTTGGGTAAATATCACCCTCACGGAGATTCCTCCGTATATGGAGCGCTGGTGCGCATGGGACAAGAGTGGAACATGCGTTATAAATTGATAGACGGGCAGGGTAACTTCGGTTCTATAGACGGAGACTCCCCAGCGGCCATGCGATACACTGAGTGTAGATTGGCCAAGATGGGCGAGCACGTGATGGATGACCTGGACAAGGAAACCGTAGATATGACCAGCAACTTCGATGACACCTTGGTAGAGCCTACCGTGATGCCCACAAAAATACCTAACTTGCTTGTGAATGGCGGTAATGGTATTGCCGTGGGTATGGCCACCAATATCCCCACGCATAATCTGGGAGAGGTAATTGATGGATGCTGTGCCTATATAGACAATCCTGATATTGACGTAGAAGGACTCATGAAATACATTCCCGCGCCTGATTTCCCAACGGGTGCCACCATCTACGGCATACAGGGCGTGAAGGAAGCCTACGAAACAGGACGCGGCCGTATCGTGATACGCGCCACCGCAGAGATAGAAAGTGACGAAACGCATGACAAGATCGTCATCACCGAGATACCTTATGGCGTAAATAAGCAACAGCTCATAGAGTATATCGCGGAATTGGTAAAGGAAGGCAAGTTGGATGGTATCTCGAACGCCAACGATGAGTCCGGCCGCCAAGGCATGCGTATCGTGATAGACGTGAAGAGAGACGCCAATGCCAATGTGGTGCTCAACAAACTTTTCAAGATGACGGCTTTGCAAAGCTCCTTCTCCGTAAACTGCATCGCGCTGGTAAAGGGTCGCCCCCGCTTGCTCACTTTGAAAGATTGCGTAAAGTATTTCGTGGAGCATAGGCATGAAGTGACCATACGCCGCACCAAGTTCGAGTTGAAAAAAGCCGAGGAGCGCGCACACATCCTTGAGGGACTGATTATTGCCTGCGACAACATTGATGAAGTGGTACACTTGATAAGGGCAAGCAAGACTCCCGCTGAAGCGCAGAGGGCTTTGGAGCAACGCTTCCAGTTGGACGAGTTGCAAAGCAAGGCCATCGTTGACATGCGACTGAGTCAGCTCACGGGCTTGCGAATGGATCAGTTGCACGCTGAGTATGAGGAACTGGAGCGCATGGTGGCTTACTATAAGCAGATATTGACCGACCCAGAACTTTGCAAGAAGGTGATGAAGGATGAACTGCTGGAGGTGAAGGAAAAGTATGGTGACGCACGTCGTACACGCATACGCCCCGATGACCATGAGTTCAATCCCGAGGATTTCTACCCCAACGACCCTGTTGTCATCACTGTTTCCCACTTAGGCTATATCAAGCGCACGCCATTGAGCGAATTCCGCGAGCAAGCCAGGGGAGGCGTTGGTTCCAAGGGAGCTCGTACCCGCGACAAAGATTTTACCGAGTTCATATATCCCGCGACAATGCACCAAACGATGCTTTTCTTCACTAAGAAGGGAAGGTGTTATTGGTTGAAGTGCTATGAGATACCAGAGGGAGACCGCAACTCTAAAGGCAGGGCTATACAGAATTTGCTTAACATAGAGAGCGATGACCAGGTGAACGCGTTCTTGCGTCTGCGCGGATTGACCGACTCGGAGTTTATCAATAGCCACTATGTGATTTTCGCCACCAAGAATGGCACCGTGAAGAAAACCAGCCTAGAGGCTTATTCCCGCCCAAGGGCAAATGGTGTGATAGCTATCAATATCGCTGAGGGTGACGAGGTGGTAGACGTTCGTCTCACCAATGGCAAGAACGAGCTGATTATGGCTAACCGCAATGGCAGGGCAGTGCGTTTCCACGAGGATACCATCAGACCCATGGGAAGAACGGCGACTGGCGTACGAGGCATGAAGCTTGACGATGGTGACGATGCCGTGGTGGGTATGATTACAGTCAACGACGCAGAGTCGGAGACGGTGATGGTTGTCAGCGAGAAAGGTTATGGTAAGCGCTCGCAAGTGGTAGACTACCGCGTAACCAATCGTGGTACCAAGGGCGTGAAGACGCTCAATATCACCGAGAAAACCGGCAGACTGGTGGCCATCAAGAACGTGACCGACAAAAACGACTTGATGATTATCAATGAGAGCGGCATCGTGATACGCCTTGCCGTGGCGGAATGCCGTGTGATGGGACGTGCTACCCAAGGCGTGCGGCTTATCAACCTGGCCAAAAAGAACGATGTTATCGCCAGCGTGTGCAAGGTGATGAGCAGCGAGCTAGAGGCTATGGTAGAAGAAGAAAGCCGTGCCCAGTGGGCCAAGAAGTCAGAAGCCATAGAGGGAGAGACTGCCCATAACGGGACAATTGCCGAGTCGCCGGAAGCGGATGACGTGGAAGAGACAACGGCAGGCATAGATTTCGAGTAAACTATTCATGAATTTATAACTTAAAAATCCAACACGATGAGAAAATTAATCGTAGCCGCATTGATGGTACTAGGTACCTCTACGGCATTCGCAGCTGACAGCCCTGCTTTGAAGGCTATCTTGGGTGCCAAGACCTACGCTGAGGCAGAGGCCTTGCTGAAACAAAGTCTTGAGCAGTTGGCAAGCCCCGAGGAAAAGGCAGAGGCTTACAATCACCTCGTAGACCTTTCGATGGACGACTTCAACAAGGAATCACAGGTGGCTTTGCAAAACGCTACCATGAAGCAAATGGGACAGGAAGGGAACACTCCCTTTGATACCTTGAAGATGTATCAGTCTTACTACAATGCCATGCAGGCCGCCCTGGAGTGCAACAACTATGACCAAATGCCCAACGAGAAGGGTAAGGTAAAGCCCAAGTATGAGAAATCCAACGCCAATCGCCTTTATAGCAACCGTGTCAACTTGATACAGGGCGGTGAGTATTTCCGTACAGCTGGCAAGAATGAGGTGGCTTTGGACTTCTATAAGGCCTATGTGGTTTCTTATGACGCTCCGCTCTTCAACAGCGTGGAGAAGAAGCCCGATGAGTTCTATTATGATGTAGCCCGCGTAGGTGCGGTTGTCGCATTCCAGCTCAAGAACTACGACGTGGCCAATGAGATGGCAGACGTAGCCATGAAAGGAAGCGGTGAAACGGCAGAACAAGGCTTGAACGTGAAGTTGGCCGTAATGGGCGCGAACCTCAAGAACCATGAGGACTCTGTGGCTTACACCAACAAGGTGAAAGAGCTTTATGCTAAGAACACCAAGAACGAGATGATTTTCGGCACGTTGGTAACTCTCTATTCCAACATGAAAATGAAGGACGAGCTGAACAAACTCTTCGATGAGAAGTTGGCAGAGGATCCCAACAATTTCGTGGTGTATGCAGTAAGAGGACAGAACGCCCAGTTTGAGGGCGACATCGATACCGCTATCCCTAACTACAAGAAAGCGATAGAGATACAACCCGATAACGCGCAGATACTGACTTATCTTGGCGCATGCCTCTTTGACAAGGCACAGAAGGCCGAGGAAAAAGCGGGTGCTACCACAGGTGAGATACCCGCTACCGCAAAAGCGCAGATAGAGCCTGTATTCAAGGAAGCTGAAGGTTACCTGGAGAAAGCCAAGCAGCTGGATCCCAACCGCGAGCAGTCTCAATGGGCTTATCCTTTGTATCGTGTTTACTATCGTCTGTATGGTCCACAAGACCCAAAGACTGTTGAGGCAGAAGCTCTTACGAAGTAATCAAGCGATATAATACCTTACAAACTAGCCGCGACGGGAAATGCGCAATGTGTCATTCCCGCCGCGGTTTTTCATTTCCGTCCGTGTGATGCCTTTTAGTTTTTGAAGAGAATCACGCCTTTTCTGATTCCTTTTCTCAAAATGTCGTGAGTTCGGCGGATCGCGTTTTGCGCGTATCCAAAGTGTGGAAACGTGGCGTGCCGCGCCTCCACAATTGGAGGGGTACATGGTGTTGCCGCCTTGCGGTAATATTCTTGCGGCATCCAGTGCTTTTTTAACGTGTTATAGAGAGGAAGATGAAAATAAAAAGCTTATCCTTGCCTCGAAAACGGAAAGGTAAATCCTTTTCATGAAAAAAAGGCCACAGGGTTAACCCTGTGCGTGAATAGTAATAATAAGAGTCAATCCATACTGCGAATATGACTTAAAGTAGTCAACCTTTTCCGCAAAGCTATAGTACCCTCCCAGTGCCAGCTAACTGAAACTGCAGTACCAGCTAATTGAAACTGCAGTACCAGCTAGTTGAAACTCCAGTACCACTTAGCTGGTACTGGAAAGGATACTACACTTCCGGTAACATGAAGCATTATAGAATACGGTTTACAGCTATACTGTATGAAAGCTGTTTGTGTATGCCATGGAGGACTATGGGTCGGAAGGCTTGCGAGCCAACTTGAGTTGGTAGCGGTACTGAAAGAAAGTAAGAATGAAATAGAATACAGCTTGCCCCCATAGCGCGAAATATTCGATGCTGATGTCTCGTATAGTAGCGCCCATGCCGTTGAGTCTCAAGAATCCTCTCACGCCAAAGGTGGAGGGGAAAAGGCAACTGATGGATTCCCAGAATGGCGGAATGCATTCCTTGGGCCATGACGCTCCAGACAGGAAAAGGAAAGGCACGGATGTGAATACTACCAATAGGAATACGCTCTCGCGATAGCGCACCAATGAAGACAATGACATGCTGAAGAAAACGCACGCCAGAACGTAAGGCAAGAGGAAACCAAAGAGCGTCTCGGCGGAAAGCAGGCTCGTGAACCCAAAGAGGCGAGGCACAACGAGCAGGAGGTATGTACCCAGCACGGCATAGAGCATAAGATAACAAAGGGCTTTGCCTAAGACAATAGGTAGCGTGGCGTTGTAATGCTCTTCGAAGGGGATGAGCAGCTTGTTGTCATGTTGTTCCCTTGCCGTTCCCGCGGATAGGCCAACGCCCAGCATGAGGGTTTGTTGTATGATGAGTATCAGCACGGCAGGTATCAAGAAGTTGCCATAGCCACCCGTGTTGTTGTAGAGTGACACCTCGTCTATGAGGATAGGGTCTGTGACCAGCTCGTCATCTTGGTCAGTAACACCGCCTGCTTGGGCAACTTGCAGTTCTGTGTTCATGGAGGTGGAAACAGCCAAGGCGCTCATGTAGATAGCTTTGTAGGTGAGCATCAGGCTCATGTCACAGTAAACGCCCACATGCGCTTGCTCTCCTCGGTGCATCTTTGTGCTGAAGTCTTGCGGGAAATAGAGGATGCCTTTCACTTCTTGTCGGGCAATCAATTCTTCCGCTTCCGTCATGTCCGCGCAATGGTAGGCAATGCGGACATCTGGCGTGGCATCAATATCTCTGATGAAGTGGCGGCTCTTTTGACTGTGGGAGTTGTCCACTACAGCTACGGGCACCTCACGCACCACCTCGTTGGTGTAAATCCAGGAATAAAGCAAAGGGTAGAGTAGGGGTACGATGATGACGAATATCACCACACCCTCATCGTGAAGCATGCGACGGAGTTCCCTGCGCCATACGTGACAGGTGTCATCTAAGGTCTGGATGATTTTATTTGAAAGACGTGATTTCGTCATTTTAATTCAGCCGTTAAGGAATATACTTGTAAATGAGCATGGCCTTCTTGATGTTCCACGCCACCAGGAATGGCAACGCCAGGAAAAGAATGAGCACCACGATATGCGGCAAGGCATACTGTAGGGGGAAGCCATGGAAAATGGTCTCTTGGTATACCATATAATAATGGCGCAAAGGAAAGAGCACCGCTATGGATTGCAAGAAAGGATGCATGGACGAGACAGGGAACGTGGCTCCGCAGATGGAGAAACTAATCACGCCCCATAGCGAGCAGATGCTCATTGACATGCGCAATGATGGGGTCAGGCCAAAAGCGAATACCCCGAAACTTTGGCATGCCAACACAGAGAGGAGACCTAAGAGCAAGATGGGAACGGCTCCTCCAGGATGGGGAAAGCGCAAGACTCCATATATATAGAACTCAAAGGCGAGGAAGATGGCGAGGAAGACAAGAGTTTGGGGCAACAGCTTGCCAAGCAAGGCCACATATATATTGTTGTCAGCCATGGATAACCACTCTCGGGAACGGCCGAATTTCAACTCCGTGCCGATGGAGAAAGGCGTGACCAGGAACACCAAAAGTAAAATGACACCTGGCACCATGGTAGTGCTGAGGTAATAGTTGTAATTGCTGTAGGGATTTCCCACCATGTGCATGTCCAAGGCGATGGGCTGTAATGAGGTGGCTATCTCCTCGTCGGTCTTGCCTACGGCCGCTAGCTTCGTAATGCCTACCTTGGCTTTGCGCAAGGTAAGCACGGTTTTCAAGTCTTTGTAGACCATGGAACCAGCCACCAGCGATAGGTTGCTGTAGTAAAAAGACAGATGGGGCTGTTTGCCATTGTAAATCTCGCGGGTGGTTCCTTCCGGTATCAAGACATAGCCATAAATCTCTCCTCGCTTCATGGCATCTTGAGCCTCCGTGACGTTGACGGGCCAAGCGGCTATCCGGGCACTTTGGCACGCGTCCAGCTCCATCGCTATCTGTCTGCTTTCGGATGTATGGTCTTGGTCTACCACGCCTACAGGCAAGTCTTCGGGCACGCCACCGCTCATCAATGAGGTGAAAAAGACGACGGAGAGCAACGGAAAGCCCACCATGCAGAAAGCGTAGATAGGGTCTTTCCACAGGATAGCGCATTCACGCAGGGCGATATGGTAGACACGGCGCAGCATCTTAACGCTCTTTCATGATGAGGGACATGCCTGGGCGCAGCCCCTCCAACTTGGTCACAGGACGAGCTCTTACCTCGAATGTCTTGCGGTCATAATCACCCGTGGCCTTGGTGGACTTCCAGGCGGCATAGGAACCCTTGTCCTTCATATAGTAGACTTTCATCTCTATGTCCTTTCCGAATGCGGGCACATAGGCGGTAAACGTGGTGCCTACACCGAGCCCCTGCAATTTGTCTTCACGGATATTGAACGTGCCCCAAAGGTCTTTCATCACAGAGATGCTAATGATAGGTGAACCAAGCCCAACGAGTTCTCCCACCATGGGGTAGACCTCACTTACTTCACCCTCTACTTGCGCCACCTGGACGGTCTCCTTCAGGATGGAAGTCATCACGTCAACGGCGTTCTTGGCCGCCTGTGCGTTCTTGGCCGCCATGAGTTTCTCTTGCCTCCTGGCTCCATTGCGTGCCATGTCATACTGGCCTTGCGCCGCTTTCACCTGAGCTTGGGTGGCTTTGTAAGAAGCCAATGCTTCGTCACGTTTCTGTCCGCTCACCACGCCTTCGTCGAAAAGGTTCTGCATGCGGTTATAGGTCTTGCGCGCTATTTCCTCGGCGGCTTGCGCTTGCTGCAAGAGGGCGTAGGCACTGCGTATCTGCTCCTGTCTCGCTCCCTCGTCGGTCATTTGGCTCATGGCCTCTGCCGCGTCACCCGTGGCTTCCAATACGCGCTTTTGGGCTTCAGCCTCTGGCACTTCCAATATGGCGAGCGTATCACCTACCTTCACGTAGTCGCCCTCCTGGACACGGAGTTCCACTATCCTGCCAGGCAACTTGCTGGACACCCGGTATTCCGATACTTCCACCTCGCCCTGCAGGGTTTCTTCTTCCCCGCCCAAAGTCAGCAGGCCTATGATGCCCACTGCCACTACCACCACGGCAAAACCCACGGCCGCCATGATGATGTTGCTATGTTGTTTCTTCTCTGACATGTTCTTTTATGGTTATGTGTTTATCTCAAGGTACCGAGTGCTTTCGCTCCGCTTAACTCACTCAGCTTCACTTCCACTTCCGCGTCAATTTTCTGACTTTGGGCCAGCTGCCACGCCGTCTGCGCCTCCATTACCTCCGTGATGCCCATTACGCCTTCCCTGAATCCCAGGTTGGCGCAACGCAGGTTCTCCTCGGCGCTCTTTATGTTTTGTGATGCCATGGCCAGTCGCTTTTGGGCTTCCCGCATCTTGTATTGGCTTTGTGTCACTTGCAGCTCCACCTTTTCCCGCGCGTCGCTCAGTTCCATCTTCGCGATATTGGTAGCGGCCTTCGAGGCGCGAATCTTATAAGTGGTGTCAAACCAGTCCCATATAGGTACCTGGATGATAACCCCTACGTTCCATACGCCGGAAAAGCGGCGACGGAAACCATCATAGACACTAGGGTTGGTTGTCATGTATCCGCCCACGAGGCTGATCTTGGGCAAATTGCCGGCGCGGATAAGGTTTGTGGTCTGTTCGCTGATTGCGATGGAACGCTCCAGCAGTCTTATCTCAGGGCGATCACTAAAGGTTGAGTCCGCAGAATTGTCTAGCGTGAAGGCAGAAACGTTCCCTTTGCCCTCAGCCGAGTCTGTTAATTGGATATCCTCATTGAGCGGCAACCCGCATAGCTGGCAGAGCAGCATCTTGGCAAGAGAAAGCCCGTTTACCACTTGCGTAAGCTGCATGTCGGCTTCGTTTACCCTTACGTCCACCCTAAGCCCATCGGCCTTGGTGGCCACGCCTTGGCTTATCATCTTCTTTACGTCCTGGCTCAATTTCTCCACTAACTCCTTGTAACTCAGTGCCAAATTCCGCTTCTGCTCTAGTGACACCGTAGTCCAGTAAGCTTGGTATACGCCATAGAGCGTAGCTTGCCGCTTCAGGTCCAAATCGTCATCGGCCATGCTCTCGCCTATGTCGGCTATCTTGTTGGCCGCCTTGATGGCTCCGCCCATGTAGATGGATTGCCTTACCATGACTGCTCCAGCCCACATGTGGCGGGTGTCCGTGTCAAAAGCGTCCGCTACTTCTTGTCCCAACTTGTTGCCCGCTTGTCCAAGGCTCTGCCCTGCCTGCGACAAGGCACCACCCAATTGCTCGGCTTGGTCGGGGGTGAGAATGCCTTGTTGCGTGAGGGCGCTTAGCATGTCAGAGACACTGGCCTGCGCTTGGGAACCCAGCGAGGTGCCCAGGCTGCCCAGGGCTTGTCGCTGCCGTCCGCTGATAATGGATATCTGCTTGCTGGTGTAAAGGTAACCGCCCATGGCGTCCACCTTGGGCAGGTACTTTGTGCGGGCGGCTTTTCTCACATTTTTAGCCACCTCTTTGCTAAGCCGGGATATGTTTAATTGTTTGTTGTTGCGCAGAGCCATCGCCTTGCAACTGTCTAGGCTCAAATAGGTCTGGGCACCAGAAGTGGCGGTGAGGGCGCACATCAACGTTAACAAGATGAATTTTCTCATTCGCGGACTTTTTAAAAACATATCGCAAAATTAAGCAATAAGGTTGAAAAGTATCTCGTTTGATGTTCAAATTTTCCTTAAATCTGCAAGAAACTCACATTCATTGGGAAAAATAGGACAAAATTAACGCAATGTGCTATCCTCTCGCCGTGTTTTCATTTTATTTTGCCAACCATATGATACCCATCATCATCATCTTATATGATGCCTACCATTATCTTATATGATGATATACCTTCGCAAAGGTAATGCTTCATCTTGACACTGCCCAGGAAATGCCTAGATACTATATCTTTTGGAGTGAAGCCCTTTAGGGAGATTGCCAGTTTCCTGCCACACATCACCCCCCGCCGTACCTTAACGTGAATTCGATGAAAAGTCATAGAGATGCGTACACATCCCCGCACTTGATGCTTTCCCGCCATTGTGGATTGAGAGGGAGGTGTTTCCTTGTTCAGCAATGGCGGAAGGGAGGTGCACGTCCGTTTGCCGCAAGTGGGGTAAAGGGAAAGAAAAAGGTGGTGCCTCGCCCCTTTTGGGGAAGACACCACCTTTGTGGGATGCTCGCGCTTGGGCGGAAGAGAATTACCCCTCGACGGGAATCTTCTTCACGCGGCGCTCGTGGCGACCGCCCTCGAAGCTGGCCGTGAAGAAAGCGTCGAGGATGGAGGCTGCCGTCTTGTTGTCGATGAAACGACCAGGCAAAACGATGACGTTGGCGTCATTGTGCTGGCGGGTTAGCTGTGCCACGTCCTTGTTCCATGCCAATCCGGCGCGCACGCCTTGGTGCTTGTTGAGCGTGATGGCCATGCCCTCACCGCTGCCGCAGATGGCGATGCCAGGATATACCTCCCCGCTCTCAATGCCTTCGGCCAGTGGGTGGGCGAAGTCGGGATAGTCTACGCTCTCGTCACTGTAGGTGCCGTAATCCTTCACGGGATAACCTTTCTCCTCCAGGTATTGAAGTACGAATTGCTTGAGTGGGTAACCTGCGTGGTCAGATGCCAAGCCTACTGTCTTGATTTCCATAGTCGTATGTTTTAGATGGTTAATGAAAGCGGGGCAGGGGACGCCTGCTGGCTCCCTGCCCCAGTGGATTGTCTTGTGTTATTTGCCCAAAAACTCCTTTACCTGGCGGTAAACGTTTTCGCCCGTGTAGCCTAACTTCTCGTCAAGCACCTTGTAGGGAGCGGAGAAGCCGAAGCTGGGCATGCCCCAAATCTTGCTGTTGGGGCCGATACCTACCAAGCCTTCCAAGGTGACGGGCAGTCCAGCGGTCATACCAAACTTCTTGGCAGCTGCGGGGAGTACGCTCTCCTGGTATTCCGCGCTTTGGCAGCGGAAGAGACCCTCGCTGGGGGCACTCACCACGCGCACCTTGATACCGTCCTTGCGCAAAGCTTCGCAGCCTGCCTCCAGGGTAGACACCTCGGAACCGCTGGCCACGAGTATCACGTCGTAATCCTCATCGGAGCCTGCTACTACGTAAGCGCCCTTGGCAGCCTGCTCGTAGTCATTGCCCTCGGGCAGGTTAGCGATGCCCTGACGAGAGAATATCAATGCGCTGGGCGTGTCCATATTCTCCATGGCAAGCTTCCAGCAAACAGTGGTCTCCTCGCAGTCAGCGGGACGGAACACACGTACGCTGTCCTGGCCCTTGTGGTTCTTTAGTTTCTCCATCAAGCGGATTTGTGCCTCTTGCTCAACAGGCTCGTGGGTGGGACCATCCTCGCCCACACGGAAAGCGTCGTGGGTCCAGATGAACTTCACGGGCACGCCCATCAAAGCAGCCAAACGAACGGCGGGCTTCATGTAGTCAGAGAACACGAAGAACGTACCGCAAGCGGCGATGACACCACCATGGAGCATCATGCCGATACACATGTCTGCCATGGTCAATTCACTCACGCCTGCCTGGAAGAAGGCTCCAGAGAAGTCGCCATGTACCATGCTGGTGGTCTGCTTCAAGAAACCGTCGGTCTTATCGGAGTTGGAGAGGTCGGCGGATGCGCAAATCATGTTGGGCACTTGCTTAGCCAATTCCGCGAGACAAGCGGCACTTGCGGCACGTGTTGCGCTGCCTGGCTTCTGCACGACCTTGGTCCAGTCCACCTTGGGTGCTTTGCCGCTGAACCATTCCTTCATTTGGGCAGCCTTCTCGGGATTCTGCTTCTCCCATTCAGCCTCTTCTGCGCGACGAGCGGCTACTATCTGGCGAAGCTCTGCCTGACGGTCTGCATAGAGTTGCTTTACATCATCAAATATCACGAAGGGATTCTCGGGGTCTCCGCCCAGGTTCTTGATGGTGTTTACATAGGCATTGCCACCCAGGGGAGCACCATGGGTCTTGATGCTACGCTCATAGCTGGAACCGTCCTCCTTCAACGCGCCTTTGCCCATCACGGTCTTACCGATGATGAGAGTGGGGCGGTCTTGCTCCTTCAAGGCAGCATCGAGAGCCTGGCGTATCTCGTTCACGTCGTTGCCGTTGATTTTGATGACATTCCAGTTCCAAGCCTTGTACTTGGCCTCGGTGTCCTCGCTCATCACCACGCCGCACTCCGTGGAGAGCTGGATGTCGTTAGAGTCGTAGAACATGATGAGGTTGCTCAGGCCCAGCGTGCCGGCGATGCGACCCACTCCCTGGGAGATTTCCTCCTCCACGGCTCCGTCAGAGATGTAGGCGTAAATCTTGTGCTGCATCATGGTCTTTCCCAGGCGAGCCTCCAGGAACTTCTCGGCTACGGCCGCTCCAGCTGCCAAGGCGTGGCCTTGTCCAAGAGGACCAGAAGAGTTTTCGATGCCGCGCTTTACGTCAAGTTCGGGATGGCCAGGAGTTGGAGAACCCCATTGGCGGAATTCTTTCAGTTCATCAATGGTGAACTTCCCTTGGAGTGCCAACGCGGAATAGAGCATAGGACTCATGTGGCCAGGATCCAGGAAGAAGCGGTCGCGACCAGTCCACTCTGGGCTGTCAGGATCATAAACCAAGTACTCGGAGAAGAGCACGTTGATGAAATCGGCACCTCCCATGGCACCTCCTGGGTGGCCTGAGTTAGCCTTCTCTACCATTGAGGCGGCCAGAATACGGATGTTGTCTGCCGCGTGGTTTAATACTTTTACGTCTTTCATTTTGATTGTAAGTTATATTAGGTGTTTACTTGATATTCAATACAACAATTGACTTAGCGGGAATCTTCACCTGAAGGGTGTTCTTCTTTACCTTGGCACCCTTGAAAACCTCGGGCTTCACCACATCTGGATGCTCAAAATCGTTGTAATCGCCAATCTTCTTGCAGGTCAATATCTCACCGGTCACTGTTTTCGCATTACTGCCGTCAAGAGCGATAGACAACTCTTGAGCCTTGTCAAGGCTTACATTGGCTAGCGACATGATAATGGAGCCATCGGCTTTCTTGGCAGCGGAAGCGCTCACAACAGGCACCTTGCGGCCATCTTTGGCATGGTCATCACCACGTACGTCTATGGTTGGAACATTCAGGTCAAGAGGCAAATAGGTAGCTTCTTGGAAGCCCTTGTACATTCTGAACACGTGGTATGTGGGAGTAAGCACCATGTGACCAGTTCCTTTGGTATCTGTAAGAATCATGGATTGGAGCACATTGACCACTTGCGCGATATTGGCCATCTTCACACGATCACAATGACGATGGAACAAATTAAGGGTGAGTGCGGCCACGAAAGCGTCACGCATGGAATTCTGTTGGTATAGGTGGCCAGGAATGGTTCCGGGTTCTTCATCCCACCATGTGCCCCATTCGTCAACCAACAATCCCACGCGCTTCTGTGGGTCATATTGATCCATGATTTCCGCATGCTTCTTGATGACATCTTCCAGTTCAAGGCACTTACCCATCGTCCAATAATAATCATCGTCCGTAAACTTCAAGGCACTGCCCTTGCTTCCTGTCCATCCTGTCACGGTATAATAGTGGAGAGAGATGCCATTCATGAGATTGCCAGCCTTCTCCATCAAAACCTTTGTCCAGTTGTAGTCATAATCACTGGCTCCCGAGGCTATTTTGTAGAGTTGGTTGCCATCGTAATTGCGGCAGTAGGTAGAATAACGGCGATAGAGGTCTGCGTAATACTCAGGCAACATATTGCCGCCACAACCCCAGCTCTCGTTACCCACACCAAGGTATTTAACCTTCCAAGCCTTATCGCGGCCATTTTGGCGACGCAACTTAGCCATGGGTGTGTCACCATCACTGGTCATGTATTCTACCCACTTGGCGAGTTCTTCTACTGTACCAGAACCGACGTTGCCACTGATGTAGGGTTCCGTGCCCAGCATCTCACAAAGGTTCAAAAACTCGTGAGTACCGAACGAGTTGTCTTCGATAGTACCACCCCAGTTATTGTTTTGCATCTTGGGGCGTTTCTCTCTTGGACCAATACCATCCATCCAATGATATTCATCAGCGAAACATCCACCAGGCCAACGCAAGACGGGGATTTGTAATTCCTTCAGGGCATTAAACACGTCGTTACGATAACCTTTTGTGTTGGGGATGGGAGAATTCTCACCTACCCAAAGGCCACCATATATACATGTTCCCAGATGCTCTGCGAATTGTCCGTAGATTTCTTTGTTGATTTTTTGTGTGCCTTGGTCTGCGTGCAAAGTGCCTGTTATCTCCTGCGCGGAGAGTGTGAGCGACGATGTCAGCGCCAGACTGGCGATAATCAGCTTATTCTTCATGTTTAAGGTTGTTTTGTGATTACTTCTTGTAGGCAACGGCCGCCTCCTCTATGGGCAGGCATGCCTTGTAGTTCTTGATGTAGGCGTTGAAGCTCTCCACCTCTTCGGGTGTTGGCTTTATTTCCACGCCCTCGTTGCCCGCGAATACGCACTTGTCCAGGAACTGGGCCAACGACAGTTTTTGGTCGTTGTTGACCAGGTAAGAGCCCAGCAGGGCGATGCCCCATGCGCCACCCTCGCCCGCGGTCTCCATGACAGAAATGGGGGAGTTGATGGCTGCCGCCAGTATTCGCTGGCCTACGCCCTTGGTCTTGAACAAGCCGCCATGACCCGTGATGCGGTCTACCCTTACGTGCTCCTCGTTGAAGAGTATGTCGTTGCCCACCTTGAGCACGGCCACTGAGCCATAGAGATGGGCACGCATGAAGTTGGCCAACGTGAACTTGTCGTTCGCGGAGCGCACGAACATGGGTCTGCCATCCGCCAGGCCCATCACGGGCTCGCCCGATACGTAGTTGTAGGCCATCAATCCTCCGCAATCACCATTGCCAGTGAGCGCGTGATTATAGAGTTTGCCATAGAGTTTGTTCATGTCCACTTCATGTCCCATCAACTTCAGGGCTTCCTGGAAAAGGTTCACCCAGGCATTGAGGTCGCTCGTGCAGTTGTTGCAGTGCACCATGGCCACGAGACTGCCATCTGGCGTGGTCACCATGTCTATCATCTCATAGGGTTTGGAGAGGTCTTTCTCCAATACGATCATCGAGAAGGAAGAAGTGCCTGCCGACACGTTACCCGTGCGTTGCCTTACGGCGTTGGTGGCCACCATGCCTGTGCCTGCGTCACCCTCGGGAGGACAAACGGGTATGCCTGCCTTCAAGTGGCCGGAGACATCCAGCTTCTTCGCTCCCTCTGGGGTCAGGAAACCGGCGTTCTCGCCAGCGAGCAGCACCTTAGGCAGGATGTCGAGCAGTTTCCAGCTGTACCCCTTGGGAGCTACGAGCTTGTCAAACTTCTCTACCATCACCGCGTTGTAGTCCTTGGTCTCGGGATCTATGGGCAGCATACCTGAAGCGTCACCGATACCCAATACGCGCTCTCCCGTGATTTGCCAATGCACGTAACCCGCGAGGGTGGTCAGGAAGTCAATGTCTCCCACGTGCTCCTCGTTATCCAAGATAGCCTCATAAAGGTGGGAGATGCTCCAGCGCAAGGGGATGTTGTAAACAAACAGCTTTGACAGCTCAGCGGCGGCCTTGCCCGTGTTGGTGTTACGCCATGTGCGGAAAGGCACCAATATCTCCTCGTCCTTGTTGAAGGCCATGTAGCCGTGCATCATCGCGCTGATGCCGATAGCGGCCAGGGTTTCTATCTCTGTGTCGTATTCCTTCAACACATTGGCACGCAAGTCAGCGTAGCAGTCTTGCAATCCGTACCAGATGGCCTCTACGCTGTATGTCCACAGGCCGTCCACCAATTGGTTTTCCCAAGTGTGGCTACCCTGTGCGATAGGCTTGTTGTCCTGGTCTATGAGGACAGCCTTGATGCGGGTAGAGCCAAACTCTATACCGAGAATGGCTTTGCCCGCTTCGATGGTTGATTTCGCGTCTAATGTCATACCTTATATATATTAAGGAATATCCAGGTTTATCTCAATGCCTTGTTCAGCATGTAGTAAACCTCATTATAGCGCAATTCTTTCTTGAAGTCGCAGATGTTGGTTTCCTTGCCGATGTGTACCATCTCGATGTCAGCGATCTCCGCATAGTCTGCCCAGTATTCCGCAGTCAGGTCATAGGAGAAGCAAGAGTGGTGCGTGCCGCCAGCCAATATCCATGCGCCAGCGCCTACCTCGAAGTTAGGCATGGGCTTCCAAAGAGCGGATGCCACGGGGAGTTTGGGCAGGGGTTTCGGCTCAATGCACTCCACGTCGTTCACGATAAGGCGGAAGCGGTTGCCCAGGTCTACTACGGTAGCGGTGCAACCCGTGCCAGTCTTGGAAGTGAACACGAGGCGTGCGGTCTGGGCCTTGCGGATGCCAATGCCGAGGAAGTGAACCTCCAAGCGAGGCTTCTTGGCGGCGATGAGCGGGCAAACCTCCAACATGTGAGCCTGCAGGATAGAACTATTCTCTCCATCGAAGTTCAACGTATAGTCTTCCAGGAAAGAGCAACCGTTTGGCAAACCTTGGTTCATTACCCATACCGTGCGATAGAGTGCTGCGGATTTCCAGTCACCCTCAGCTCCAAATCCATAACCTTCAGCCATCAAGCGCTGTGATGCCAAGCCGGGTATTTGGTCGAAGTGGCTGCCATCGGTCTGTCCCAGGTCATCAAAGTTGGTAGTGAAACCTTTGGCGCCTTTGGCCTTCAAGATAGCGCGCAGAGCCAGCTCGGCCTTAGCGGCATTCCAAAGCACAGTATAATCTGCGGTACGGCCATCATTCTTGATATTGGTGTCATACAAACGGAAGTATTCGTCTACCAAGGCTTTCACGTCTTCGTCCTTCACTTGGGCGTGATATTCCATCAGCTCGCTTACGGGGCAATAGTCCACGTGGTAACCCATGCGCTGCTCGGCTTCCACTTTGTCACCATCAGTTACGGCCACGTTGTTCATCTGGTCGCCGAAACGGATGATAAGCATATCCTGTGCATCTGCCCAAGCTGCGCATACGCGCATCCAAACGGCAATCTTCTTCTGGGTTTCTTCCTCTTTCCAATAGCCAACAACCACTTTGCGACGAATACGCATGCGAGTGCAGATATGGCCAAACTCACGGTCGCCATGAGCGGACTGGTTCAAGTTCATGAAATCCATATCCATGGTATCCCATGGAATTTCCTTGTTGTATTGAGTGTGCAAGTGGAGCAGGGGCTTCTTCAACTGTTGCAGTCCATGTATCCACATCTTGGCAGGAGAGAAGGTGTGCATCCAGGTGATGATACCCACGCACTTGTCATCGTTGTTTGCGGCCTTGAATACTGCCTCAACCTCCTTGGAGGAATTAGCCGTGCCTTTATATACCACCTTGATGGGGAGCAGGCCAGAGTCGTTCAAGCCAGCTACCATTTCCTTTGAATGTCCGTCTACCTGTACTACAGCATCACCTCCATACAAGAGCTGCGCACCCGTTACAAACCAAACCTCTAGGTTTTCAAATGCTTTAATCATAGTTTTATGTTTTTGGTTAATAGAATTGTCGTTATATATATTGTATAATGTGTATTACTTCTTCTTTTGTCCATAGTAGGCGTTAGGGCCATGCTTACGAGAGAAATGCTTCTCAACCAACAAGGGATTCATCGTCGTGCGTGGGTTCACGGTGAATGAAACGAAGGCCATCTTAGCCACTTGCTCAGCCACCACGGCGTGGTAAACGGCCTCGTCAGGGTTCTTACCCCAGCTGAAAGGACCATGGTTTTTTACCAACACGGCAGGCGTGTGTACCCAGTTGATATTATCTTTCTTGAACTTATCCACAATGACCACGCCCGTATTGTATTCATATTCTGCCATTTGGTCTTTTGTCATGGCGTCTGTACAAGGAATAGCGTCATGGAAATAATCAGCGTGAGTCGTTCCTATATTGGGTATGTCGATGCCTGCTTGTGCCCATGCCGTGGCGTAAGTGGAGTGGGTATGTACTACGCCTCCTATTTCGGGGAACTCGCGATAGAGCACCAAGTGAGTAGGCGTATCAGAAGAGGGATTGAGGTCTCCCTCTACCACCTTGCCGGTTTCCAGATCCACCACTACCATATCAGAGGCTTTCATGCCATCGTAGCTAACACCAGAAGGCTTGATTACCACCAGCCCTTTCTCGCGGTCTATGCCGCTCACATTTCCCCATGTGAAAAGCACGAGGTTGTGTTTCACGAGGTCAAGGTTTGCCTTGAGCACTTTTTCTTTCAGTTCTTCTAACATGATATTTTCAGTTTTAAAGTTTAAATATTGGATCTTCCAGGTATACGTTTTTATTGAATCGATAGAGGGCAGCTCCTCTGCGTGACGTAGTTTTGTCTATAAACTCCGTCTTTTCTATAAATTCTATCTGCTTTACTCGTTTACGGAAGTTGCGCTTGTCTATTGACGAACCCAGAATGGCTTCATATACCCTTTGCAATTGAGTTAGGGTAAAAAGTTCTGGCAATAGGTTAAAGACGATGGGTTCCGTATTGATACGCCTCCTGATTTGCGCCAAGGCGTTGCTCACCATGAGATTGTGGTCGGAGTAGAGAGATGGCACCTCATTCAGTGCCACCCACTCTAGTCCATGCTGTTGCCTCAGATTGTCATCATAGTCTTTTACGTCTATCAAGGCACAATAGGCTATAGAAATGACTCGTTCACCAGGGTCGCGGTCTATAGCTCCAAAAGCTCCCACTTGTCTCATATAGAGTTTCGTCATGCCAGTCAGTTCCAGGATAGTTCTGTTGGCGGCCTCTTCCAGGTCTTCGTCTTCATTGACGAAACCACCATATAGAGACCATTCTCCTCGTCCTGGATCCATCTGTCGCTTGCCGAGCAGTATCTTCAGGTTGCCCTCTTCGAAACCAAAAACGATGATATCTACCGAGAGATAAAACTTGCTATGTTCCTTATAATAGATTGTCATCTATAATATAATGTCATCTATATATAATAAGGTGTAGATTTACCAGAAGTAAGCGTAGAATGCGCCGCAGAGAGCTACGACACCCAGCGTGGCGACAATATCCCATACACCCCAGCTTTCCCTGATGGAACGCTTGTAGTCCTTTGTGAAGGTGATAGCGGCGATTTGCTCTGCGGAGGGTTTCTTGGTGAACATGGATACCACAAACATCATCACGATGATGAATACGAGCAGCCATACCTCAAAGATCAGCCAATTGGTCTGCCAGAACCAAGTGGTGTTTTCCCAGAAAGCGCCTTCCATGACGTTCTTGCCAGAACCTGTCAGCACATTGGTGAGCAGTCGGAGCATACCAATGAGGAAACCTCCGATAAGACCTACCTCGCCTGCTTTTGGCGTGATGCGCTTGGAGAAGATACCCAAGGTAAATACCGCTACCATCGCGGGGGCTATCAGTGACTGTATGTCTTGCAAATAGGAGTAGAGGTTGCCCATGCTCATCATGACAGGCATCCAGGCCAAGCCCAGCAATACAACCACCACGGTGGCCACACGGCCTACAAATACATAGTGGCTCTCGCTCATGCCTTGTTTCATGGGCTTGTAGAAATCTTCCGTGAAGAGAGTGGCGCAGCTATTGAAGAAGGCGGCCAGCGAAGCTACCAAGGCGCAAATGAAACCAATGGTCACGATACCTTTCACGCCAGCAGGCAAGATGTTTTTCACCATCATGGCGTAAGCGCCATCCGTGTCGTGGGTGTTGGTAATATCCATCTCGATGCCGCTACCGGTCTTCAAGGAGAGGGCGTAAGCAATCATACCAGGAATCAAGAACATGAAAACAGGCAACAATTTGAAATAGCCTGCGGCGATAGTACCGCGGCGAGCGCGTTTCATCACTTCCCTGTTGTCCTCTCCTTTGGTTTGTCCGAGCACACGTTGCACGATGTGCTGGTCAGTACACCAATACCAGAAACCGATGATGGAAGCTCCAAGGAACACTACATAGCCTGGGAACTGGGGATACATGGGATCAGCGGGATCGGTATGGAACATGTGAGTGGTACCGAAACCATCATGGGCAGCGTCGCAGACTCTCATCATCTCAGACCATCCTGCCGCGATGTTGCCATCTCCCAACATGCTCAGTCCCAAGAAAAGAACCAAGAAAGAGCCGATAATCAAGATAGGGGTCTGTATGGCGGAAAGCGTCATTACGCCTTTCATGCCACCAAACACGGTAAACACGGCAGTAATGGCTATCAATCCAAGTGCGCCGTACCAGAAAGGAATGCCTAGCAAGTACTCAAAGAAGATACCTCCAGTGAAAGCTGTCACGGACACCTTGGTCAGCACGTAGGCTATCAACGTGATGATGGAGAGCCAAGAGCCCGTGCGCTTTGTGTACCTGAACTTCAGGAACTCGGGCATGGTGATAATACGGCCCAACTTATTGTTCAGCAACTGATAGAAAGGCACGAAGAGCCATCCCAGTATCAATATCATCCAGCCTTGCATCTCCCAGTGAGCCATGCCCACTCCGTCCTTGGCACCTGTGCCTGCCAAACCCACGAGGTGCTCGGAGCCAATGTTGGCGGCGAAGATAGCCGCACCTATGATATACCAAGGTTCTCCTTTACCGAAAAGGTAATCTTGGCTGTCGGCCCCCTTCATCTTCTCTTTGTCTTTCTTGATGGCATAGTAGATAGCGAATACGATCGCTATGATTCCGACGGCCAAGATCAGCCAGTCTAGCCAAATGAATTCATTTGTGTTCCAGTTCATCTTAGTTTTTAGTTATAGATTTTGTTAGTTTATGAATATGGGTTATTTTACGCTAAACTTATAGGCGAGGTGAGAATAATATTTCTCTCCTGGCTTCAAATAGGGGTTGGAGATTTCCCATCCTTTGGTCTTCGCGGTATACTTCGTAGGAGAGTCGGGGTATTTCTGGCTTTCGAAGCATACGCTTACGTGTTTGGGGTATTTTACGCCATGCTTGCAGGCGATGCCTGTTCCTTGGAAGTTACCCGTATAAGCTTGCAGGCCTGGCTCATTGGTGAACACCTCCATGAAAATGCCTGTGATAGGGGAGTAAAGGCTAGCGCATGGAGTGGTGTCGTCACCTTTTCCGTCCTTATAGGTATTCAGGCACCAGTTGTGGTCGTAGCCCGTTGCGTTCTTGATTTGATCATAGGTAGTATCGCATGCCTCGCTCAACACCTTGGGTTGCCTGAAGTCCATGGGTGTTCCCTCTACGGACTTGATTTCGCCAGTGGGTATATAGAGTGCGTCGCTGGGCGTGAAATTGTCGGCATTGATATACATCACTTGGTTGAAGCCGTCCTTGGAGAAATCGCCATTTAGGTTGAAGTAAGCGTGGTTGGTCATGTTGATGACAGTTTCCTTGTCTGTAGTTGCCTCAAACACGATGTCTAGCGTGTTGTCGCTTTTCACTGTGTAGGTGGCTGTAGCCTTTACGGTGCCAGGGAAACCATTTTCTCCGTCTGGAGCGGTGATGGCGAATACGACAGAGGAGTCTGTGCGACTCTGTATGTCATACACTTTGTTCAGCCAGCCCGTGTTGCCGCCTCCATGCAGGGAGTTCACGTTGTCGTTTGCCCTGAGCTTGTATTCCTTTCCCGCCACGACAATCTTGGCGTCCTTGATGCGGTTCGCATAGCGGCCGACTGATGAACCATAATCAGAGGGAGAGTTCAGAGTGTCGGCATACTGGGCTATATTGTCATATCCCAATACCACGTCGGTCATCTTGCCATCCTTGTCGGGTACGCAAAGGGAAACAAGGCGGCCTCCATAATTGGTGAGGCAAGCTTCCATGCCGTTTTGATTCTTGAGTACTACGAGTTCTGTCTTCTTTCCTTGCACGGTAGAATCAAAATCAGCAATGTCCAGTCCAGATGTTGTCAACTGGGTTGTTTCACCGCTTTGGCAGGCAGACAACATCATCGCGCCAATTCCTGCACAAAAAAATAGTTTTTTTACGTTTCTCATATTGAGTTTAGTTTAGGTTAAACTTAATTTGGCTGTAAAATTACGATATTTTTTTTATACTTGTATCATTTCATGTGATTTTTTTCTCTTGAAAGTGTAATATTAACACTTTTAAGCAATGAAGCTTGTTTTTTGTGTGCGTAAACGCCTTGTTTTGGCTCCTAAATAACGTGAGTTCGACGAAAACTTGTAGAGACGCATTCTTGCGTCTCGGCAAGCAAGATTGCCGAATAAAATCGCCTGTCGCGAAGACTTGGCAGCTGGCTGAGACGCAAGAATGCGTCTCTACAGTTCGGCAATAACAGGGCTGCGCACATAAAGTGGAATTCGTCGAACTCACGTTAAATACTATCCAAGATTCAACCTGCCCGCTTTATGAAAATCGCGACAACATCACACATCATTACTTCAAAAGTATTAAAGACAAGGCTCGCGACATATCTTCCAACGGAACTTACGGAATTACCTCGTCTGCTTGACGAAAGACGCAGCACGGCAATTTGCCAAGAGGCGCGACACTACAACTTAATAACAGGATACGCAGCACGCCGCGTCTTTACAATTGGAGGCAGGTTGTTGCCGCCTTGCGATAATATTCTTGGTGGCATCCAATACTGCTCCTTATGAAAGTCAGTATTAATGCTCTCCCAGTACCAGCTAAGTGAAACCCCAGTACCAGCTAAGTGAAACTCCAGTACCAACTAACTGGTACTGGAGTTTCACTTAGCTGGTACTGGAAAGGATACTATACTTCCGGCAGCATGAAGCTGTCTTATACTGACATAGGTCATTATTGATAAATTCATTGAATAGTGTTTCCAGATTTTCTTGTAAATGTAAAGACAAAGCGCCCAGCCGCCTATTCGCTTTATAGATTATGCGGCTGGGCACTTCACTTATCGTCTGTTAATCATGCATTAATTGACAAACTAGTTATTTGGCTATTTATCAATTTGTTCGCTCGCCATCAATGTTTAAAGCGTCTTCTATTTGGCGAGTCCCGCCTTGAGACATCTTATTACAGCGGAGTTAAAGCCTGCGTGATCTAGTTCGTTCAAGCCCTTGATGGTCAATCCACCAGGAGTTGTCACCTTGTCAATGGCAACAGCGGGGTGCATGCCAGAACTCTCCAGCGTAGCTACAGCCCCTTTCATGGCCTGCATGGCTATTTCCCTGGCTTCCGCAGGATAGAGCCCCATCTCGACTCCTCCCTCCATCATGGCATGGATGAAACGAAAAACGTAGGCGATACCACATCCCGACATCATGTTGCCAGCGGCCACCTCGTTCTCCATGCATACTTTTACCTTGCCCAGGAGGCTCAATAATTCTTCTATACGCTGCGTTAATTCGGGTGAAACACCGTTGGCGGGAGCCAAAAAAGTCATGCTTTCATTATATTCCGCGGCAATATTGGGCATGATATAGAAAACATTGGCCGTTGGGCATCCCAGATATTCCCGCAAGGTTTCAGTGAAAACGTTGGCGGCTACGGACAGAATTACTTGTCGGTCGAAATCCAGAGAGTCCTTAATCTCCTCTATGACGCTACGCACAAGCCATGGCTTAACCGCCAGCACCACGATGTCCGCTCCTTTTACAGCCTCTACATTATTGAGTGAAGTCTGTACCTCCGGATATTCCGCGGTAATGCGTGACAGTGTAGCTTCAGTACGTGCGGTAACGATTAGCTGATGGATGGCTTTCTTGGCCAATCCCTTGATTAAAGCGCCTCCCATATTTCCAGCGCCAATAACGGTTATTTTCATACTATATAAGTGTTTGTGAATTAATATAAACTAAGCATGTACATTTAGAGATACTTAAGCCTTGGTTTTGCGCAAGAGCCACCAACAGCATATTATCGCAAGCGTCAAAATCTCCGCCAGTGGCATAGCGAGCCAAATGCCTTCAGTTTCCAACAGCGAGGGGAGCAGCAAGAAAGATGGTACAAGCAACCCTATGCCTCTCAGAAAAACGAATGACGTTGCCGCTCTCATGCGCTCAACACTTTGACAATAGCCTACGATGGCGACATTCAAGATAAAGATTGGTATGCCAATAGAATAATAGGGGAAGCCTTCTATGGCAATACGGGCCGCCACGCTGTCTGGATGCAAGAACAAGGCTATCAGCGGATGGGGCGCAAACAAGAACATCGCCATGACAACCATGCCGCACAGCAGGGCGGTAAAGATCAGGAGCTGGCGCACCTTCGCGACGTTATCCCATCTGGCAATGCCATAATTATAGCTGATGACAGGTTGCGCGGACTGGGCTACCGCGTTTCCTATATTGAAGAAAAACGGCGTATAATAGCAGGCAATGCCAAAGGCTGCCACGCCGTCATCACCCAAGTACCTCATGAACATCTGGTTTCCCATGAAGATGAGCACAGCCAATGTCATTTCTCCAAAGAGTGAGGGAGAACCAATTCGGCAATGATAGCCAATGTTACGCAAGGAAAGGCGCAAGCTTTTCCAGCTTGATTTCAACACAATGGGTCTCAAGGTCTTGGCAAAAAACAGCAAATAAGACATTGCGATGATACCGCCAAACATGATGCTAATAGACGTGGCTATGGCAGCGCCTCGTACGCCCCAGCCGAGCGGGAATATCATGACCCAGTCCAGCACCGCGTTCATCAATGAAGATATGATATTGCACCACATGGCCACATTTGGCGCCCCATCAAGGCGGATAATAAAAAGACCGATAAAGCTCCACATCTGAAACATGAAGCTGGGCATTATCCAGAACAAATAGTCGCTTGCCTGTGGAAGCAATGTGTCCGAAGAACCCAGCAAACGCACAGAATACTCCGGAAACAGCATGACAACCACGCATATCATAGCGGTCAACACCGTGGAGAAGAGCAAAGCTTGCGTCAAATTCATTCTGGCCACTTTTATTTTTTGCCTAGCCACGTGAATGGAAGCGGCTACAGAGCAACCCGCTCCCAGCATCAAGCCTATGCCCGAGAACACTTGGTAAACAGGAGCGACGATGTTGACCGCGGCAACTCCGTCACTGCCCACGCCGTGGCCAACAAAGATACCGTCTATCGCCGTCATCGCCGATAGAGACAGGGTGCCCAGCAGGGTTGGGATAAGAAGCCTACGATATAAAGTGGAAACCTTGTCGTTTTTGAAATCAATAGCGTCTTTTGCCATTTTCCGTTATGATATACAGCTGTTAATATACCCTATACATACAAGCATGATAGCACTAGAACAAAAACAATGAACTAGTATACAGGAAAAACGTAGAAGGGACGTTCTGGATTGCTGTCCAGCATCCATTGGTCAAAAACCAGATGGCTATCGATTGTTTGCAAGACAAGCGTATGTTTCCCCTTGGTGAGTTTCACCGAGAGAGTCTTGACGGCTTGTCCTCTCAATAGGCTTTCCGCCAGCTCCCGGGAGTCTGGAGAAAGCTGCAATGTGAGCGTCTCGGGGTCATCTTGATCCAGCTTCACCTGAAATCGCAAAGACTTGTTGGTCACAAACTGGGTGGGGATAAAGGCCAAGCTCAAGCGGTAGATACCCTCCTTGGGAGCAAAGAAATCGTAGCGAAGTCGTGTGCCACCAGGTAAAGGGACGGCTTTTCCGCTATGGCCAAGGGTTTTGATAGGTGCAACCTTGACATTCGCGGAAGAGAAATCAACGGCATTTCTCGCCACGACGCCATAAGCTTGCTGATTAATTGGCGAATATTGGTAGCTTGGGGCAGCGTACTGGTCTATCATCTCGTTTGTGAGTTGGCCAGGCAAAAAAGGCTTGGCGAATACAGGCAAATTTCGAGGTTGGGCGTTCATCAATCCTTGCCATTTTCCTCCAGCCAAGTGAACATTATAGTATTGTGTCAACCGTAATATTTCACGGTATGCCTTCACGCTATTCGCGGCAGCTGTCAATGCTTCCTCATCGCGCAGGAATTGTCCCTCGCGAGGGATGGTGCGTGCCTCTTGAGCTTGTAATTGTTTCTCGGCCATAGCAGCCGCGACACCTATGGGGTAGGAGACCACCGCGAAGTAAGCGTCTTGCAATTCGGGTGACACCTCTTTGGCAATCTCTTCAGATTGCTGCCGCAGGGCTTGGTAAGCCACCAAGTATCTTTCCAGTTCGTTACCGAAAGCGGCAGGGTTGAAATCGGTGTTTCTTATTTCAGTCTTGTCTTCTGGCAACGGATGTCCATCAGCCTCAGAGAGATTCCATCCCATGTATTCTGGCTTACGCAATGATGTAAGATGATAATATTGCCGCATGACAGGTACAAGTTTTTGGGCAATATGACGACCGAACTGTTGGGACAGCCATCGCTCTAGATGGCTTTCTATGGTCTCTGGCGTAATATTTGCGGGATTCCAAGCCATGTCCATGAACAAAGAGAGGGCATAGGCAGAGACTTTAGGGTCATGTATGCTCACCATCCATTGTTGACGCAGATCACTTTCATAAGCGGCGCGCAAGTCAAGCGATTCCTGGCCAGGTGAAAGCGTGGTGAGCCAAAGTTGGTCATGAGGCCAACCTAAACGCTGCAAAGAGCGATAATGGAATGTACCATTGCCACTGGTCTCTTTGCGGCGTACATTCTCAACATGGATGCCGAAACTGTCTGCCACTTCCTTATTGCCTTTGACATGGAAGAAGTCCTTCTCTCCCTCATGATAGGCAGGCCAAAGAGTGTTGGCTTTGAGACGAAGCATCAAACGGAATATTTGGCTGTAGGTTCTAGGCCCTATAGTTCCTTTGGGCAAATGTTTCTCCATGCGGCGGGTTGCCCACTCTCCAAGGCTCCATCGCTCATGGTCAATGGAAATGCCGCGTTTGGGAATAGCGGGAGATTGAAGTGACTCAAACTTTTCGTCCAACAATAAGTATTCCTTGCGTTCAGGCTTCACGTCCCCCCACCATGCCCAGGGTGATACCCCCGCCATATGCGATAATTCCAATATGCCATAGGCCGTGCCCAAGGCATCACTACCCACAACAACAACGCTACCGCTCTTTACGGCAATATAAAAAGCCTCCCGTAGCGTGATGACTCTCTGCAGTGGGAGTTTCAGCTTATTCAGCTCTTTAAACTCCTTATTAGTCAGCTTGTCCAATTGGTAAATTTTCAAGCTGGCGTTTCTTTTTTTGTGACGTGCTGGTTGTCCTGTGACCGCCTCCATGTCATCAGAGAACATGGCGAGGGCTGTTTTTACTGGTTTTGAATGCTTACTGTTAACGCTGTAAGTGACGGGTTGTACACCATTATACCACATCACGTTTTTGGCCATGGCAAAAGAGGAGAGAACAAATAATAGCAGTAGCGAAAGGAATATCTTATTTTGGTTCATGGGCGCAAAGTCACATAGTTGTGGGCGCAAAGTTAACGAAAATAGCCGAAATACGGAAATATCACCTCCCATAATTTGCCGTTTCGGCAAATTTACGTAACTTCGCGCTACGAGAATAAATCCAAAAACAACATGACATTATATCCTAAACTGATCACAGATGCTTTGGCCACTGTGATTTATCCTGGCACTAAGAAAAACTTAATAGAGAGTGAGATGCTGGCAGATACGCCAAGCATAAATGGAATGAAGGTGAAGATCGTGCTTATCTTCCCACGGGATACGGATCCTTTTTTGAAATCCACTTTGAAAGCAGCGGAAGCCGCCATCCACTATCATGTCAGTCCTGACGTAGTTGTAGAGATAAAGACCGAATTCAAATCTGCTCCCCGGCCTGAGGTCGGAAAACTGCTGCCGCAGGTAAAGAATGTTATCGCCGTTAGTTCAGGCAAGGGCGGTGTGGGCAAGAGCACTGTTTCTGCCAACCTGGCCATTGCATTGGCCAAGCTAGGATACAAAGTTGGATTGCTTGATACGGACATTTTCGGCCCAAGCATGCCCAAGATGTTTGGCGTGGAGGAAGAACGCCCCTATGCGGTAGAGAAGGATGGACGCCAGCTAATAGAACCCATAGAACGCTATGGCGTGAAGTTGTTGAGCATCGGCTTTTTCGTTCGCCCTGACACCGCGACCTTATGGCGTGGTGGTATGGCTACATCTGCCTTGAAACAGTTGATTGCCGATGCTGACTGGGGAGAACTGGACTACTTCGTGTTAGACACTCCACCTGGAACAAGCGATATACATCTTACTTTATTGCAGACACTCGCCATTACAGGTGCCATTATAGTCAGCACCCCGCAAAAAGTAGCCTTGGCTGATGCCAGAAAGGGTATAGATATGTATCGTAATGACAAGGTAAACGTGCCGATACTAGGCCTGGTGGAAAACATGGCGTACTTTACTCCTGCAGAATTGCCTCAAAACAAATATTATATTTTCGGCAAGAATGGATGCAAAAACCTGGCTCAAGAAATGGGCGTGCCTCTGCTTGCCCAAATTCCTATAGTGCAAAGCATATGCGAAAGTGGAGATGAAGGTAAGCCGGCCGCTCTAAACGTGAACTCCATAACGGGGCAATCCTTCCTTTCATTTGCGCAAGCTGTGGTCACAGTGGTCAACCGTCGCAACAAAGAACAACCACCCACGCAAATAGTGGGCGTAAAAAGCTAAGGGTATTTAACGTGAGTTCGACGAAAACTTGTAGAGACGCATTCTTGCGTCTCGGCAAGCAAGATTGCCGAATAAAATCGCCTGTCGCGAAGACTTGGCAGCTGGCTGAGACGCAAGAATGCGTCTCTACAGTTTGGCAATAACAGGGCTGCGCACATAAAGTGGAATCCGTCGAACTCACGTTATTTAGATTCATCTCGCAAGTTGTCCGTCTAGTCCATTATTAACACAAATAGAATCCCCCTCTTGTGTCATTTTCAAGAGGGGGATTTTATCATGTTATATGAGTCACTAAACTCTGTTCCTGGTGCCTAAAGAATAGTTTTCACGGCTTCCAACATTCCTTTAGCTTGAATGAGATCAAGATCTTTCTTCAGCAATTCTGCCAAACCTTTCACGTCATGAAGATCTTCGCCATTCCATATATTGGTAGCGGAGAGCACGCCATCAACAATCTTTTGCGTATCGCCAGTAGCCCATAAATCTTTCAATAGTTGCATGATCTCGGGAGCATCGTTGGGCACAATTTCCGTGCCGTCTTCACGCTTGCCACCCTTATAATAAGTAATGATAGCGGCCAATCCAAATACCAAGCCTTGCGGTAATTCGCCCTTGCGCTCCAAATAAGTCTTTACACCTGGCAGGTCACGGGCGCAGAACTTGGGGAATGAGTTAAGCATGATGCTTGTTACCTGGTGATCAACATAAGGATTGTTGAAACGCTCCAACACGTCTGCCGCGAATTGTCGCAACTCGTCCATAGGCAAGTTGAGTGTCTGCATCAACTCATCGAACTGTACCTTATGAATATACTTTCCAACTATCTCGTGGTTACAAGCGTCACGCACTATATTGATGCCACTCAAGAACGCGACAGGGGAAAGTACTGTATGGGGACCATTGAGCAAGGTCACCTTACGCTCATGGTAAGGCTTCTCGCTCTCAGCGATAAGTACATGCAATCCTGCTTTTTCCGCGGGAAACTCCTCACGCAAGTCTTCTATACTCATGTTATCGGGCTTCTCTATAACCCAGAGGTGGAAAATTTCCGCCTGAACCACAAGATTGTCCTTGTAGGAAATCTTTTCTTGTATTTCGCTGATTTGATTACGGGGAAAACCTGGTACAATACGGTCAACAAGAGTGGCGCATACGTAACAATACTTGGTGAACCACTCTTTGAAAGGCTCATAATTGGCACCCATATCCTCTTTCCATAACTCGATATACTGATATATACACTCCTTCAAATGATGGCCATTGAGGAAGATCAACTCACAAGGCATAAGAATGAGGCCTTTGGCAGGATCACCATTGAAGCACTCAAAGCGGTGATAGAGCAACTGCACCAATTTGCCAGGATAAGAAGAGGCGGGGGCATCGGTGAATTTGCAATTGGGATCGAAAGCGATGCCTGCTTCAGTGGTGTTGGAGATGACGAAACGCATCTCGGGTTGCTCTGCCAATGCCATATAAGCCTGGAACTGATGATAAGGATTAAGGGCACGACTAACGACATCGATGCGTTCCAAAGAATTGACAGCCTTCCCTTCAAGACGACCTTGCAAATTGACATGATAAAGACAGTCTTGTCCATTGAGCATATCTACCATACCTTTTTCCAAAGGTTGTACAATGACCACAGAACTGTTGAAGTCTGTCTTTTGGTTCATGTTCCAAACAATCCAATCCACGAAAGCCCTTAGAAAGTTACCTTCACCAAATTGGATAATTCTTTCTGGCATGACGCTCTTGGGGGCAGTCCACTTGTTTAAGCTTTTTAGTTTTTTCATGATTCGTTTGTTATTTGTTTTTCTTAGTTGGCGCGAAGTTACGAATTATCATGATACAATATTCGTCTTCGCGCCTAAAATTTTGCGTAAAGGTTTGCGTTACGCCTCATTTACATGGCAAAGCAGTTGAAACCACCATCCACTACAGCCACGGTACCAGTCACGAACGCGGCGGCATCGCTCATTAAGTAATGTATGGTTCCACAAAGTTCCTCTGGCTCGCCCATACGACCAAAGGGGGTCTGGCGTATTACGTCTTTGCCTCGCTGCGTGTAAGTACCGTCAGGATTGGTGAGCAACGCACGATTTTGCTCGGTGATAAAGAAGCCTGGCGCAATAGCGTTTACCCTGATTTTCTCACCAAACTTTTTCGCCACTTCCGTCGCCATATAGGCGGTGAAGTTGCTGATACCGGCCTTGGCGGCCGCATAGCCACATACACGAGTCATGGGGCGGAAAGCTGCCATAGAGGAAAAATTGATAATACTACCCTTGCCAGCTTCCACCATGGGCTTCAAGAACACCTGTGTAGGAATGACAGTTCCAGTCAGATTCAAGTTGAGCACCTTTTGAAACTGCTCGGGATCTAAGTCGAAGAAGTTCTGCTCGGGACTTATCGTGGCTCCAGGCATGTTTCCGCCCGCCGCGTTGAGCAATGTATCTATCTTACCATACCTGGCAAGGATGTCATCGCGGTTCTTTTCCACAGCCTTGATGTCCATCACGTCAGTAGTGAAGAAGTTTGCCTCACCTCCATTAGCTTTAATTTTCTCTACGATGGCCATACCTACTTCCGCCTTACGTCCCAACAAGGCAACCTTTGCTCCTTGTTGTGCCAGGTACATGGCGATACACCTACCCAAAACACCTGTTCCACCAGTGATAACGACCACGTAGTCTTTAATGTCAAATAATGATTTCATGCTATTTATAGATATAAAGATTAGTTATTGTATTGTCTTAAAGCGGACAACAACTCAATGTTCTCGCTCTTTTTGCCAATAGTAACACGCAGACAATTGCCGCAGAGCCGCACTTTGTTGCGGTTTCTTACGATGATGCCTTTGTCTACCAAATAATCGTAAATAGCTTGTGCGTCAGTCATCTTAGCCAAGATGAAGTTGGCATCAGTGGGGTAGACCGTCTCGCAGATGGGCAGCAATTGGAACGCTTCTATCATCTGCGCTCTTTCCCGAAGAATGATTCTCACCCAGTCATCAGTTTGATAAGGGTCTTTCAGTGCCTCCATGGCTTGCCGTTGGGTGAGTATATTAATATTGTATGGATATTTCACTTTATTGAATAACCCTATGATTTCTTCTTGCGCGAAAGCCATACCTAGCCTGATGCCCGCGCATCCCCACGCTTTACTCATGGTATTGAGGACAACAATGTTGGGGAATTCCTGCAGTCTTGTCCTAAAGACAGGGCCACGGGAAAAATCAGAATAGGCTTCGTCAACTACCACAATACCCTGGAACTCCCGCAAGAGATATTCTACTTCCTTCACGTCAAGCAAATTACCTGTGGGATTATTGGGCGTACAAAGCCAAATCACTTTGGTATAGTCATCGCAAGCGGCCAACAATTGCTTTGCGTCTAAACTGAAATCCTCTCGAAGTGTCACCGGCCGATAAGCCACGTCATTGATTTCCGCACACACTTGGTACATGCCATAAGTAGGGGAGATTGCCACTACGTTGTCAATCTGTGGCCGACAGAATACCCTGTACACCAAATCGATGGCCTCGTCACTACCATTGCCTAGAAAGATGTTTTCCGGTCTTACGCCTTTCACTTTAGCAATACGATCCTTGAGGTCTTTTTGCAATGGGTCGGGATAGCGATTGTATGGTTCGTTATAGGGATTCTCGTTAGCGTCGAGGAAAGTATGCGCTTCCTTGCCGCTATATTCATCACGAGCGCTGCTGTAGGGTGTCAGTTTCCAGACATTCTCCCTGCACAGGTCTTTTAGTTCCTTCATAGATATTACGGATTGTTCTATTCTTGAGACATTCTCAGCCTCATGGCGTTGGCATGGGCTTCCAGTTGCTCGTTCTCAGCCATGGTTACCACAGCTTTGCCTATGCTCTCCACGCCCTTACGGCTCAAGTGCTGGAAAGTCACTTTACGATGATAACTATCTAGGTTTACGCCGCTATAGGCAGTAGCATATCCATGGGTGGGCAAGGTGTGATTTGTACCGCTGGCGTAATCGCCCGCACTCTCACAAGCATATTTTCCCAAAAAGACGCTACCCGCGTTTACCACCAACTCAGCTAGCTGTTCATAATCATCCGTGGCCAATATCAAGTGTTCAGGAGCGTATGCGTTGCTCAATGCCATTGCTTCACGAGTATCGTTGACCAATACCAACCTGGAATTGGCCAAAGATTGGGCGGTGATATCACGTCGGGGAAGGGCATCCAGTTGTCTTTCTACCTGCTCACGTATTTCCTCCATCTTTCTTTCTTCTGTACAAATGAGCAATACCTGTGAGTCTATGCCGTGTTCCGCTTGCGATAGCAAGTCAGCGGCGGCAAGTTTGGCATCAGCGTGAGCGTCCGCTATCACGCATACTTCAGAAGGACCGGCAGGCATGTCTATGGCTACGTCGTGCAGGCTTACCTGTTGCTTGGCCGCCATCACATATTGATTGCCCGGCCCGAATATCTTATAGACCTTGGGGACACTCTGTGTTCCATAAGCCATGGCACCTATAGCTTGTACCCCGCCAGCCTTGAATATCTTGCTGACACCTGCTATTCTCGCCGCCACGAGTATGGCGGGGTGCACCTTTCCTTCTTTATTGGGTGGAGTGCAAAGCACTATCTCTTCGCATCCTGCCAGTTTAGCGGGTGTGGCCAACATCAGTACCGTAGAGAAGAGAGGCGCTGTGCCACCAGGAATATAAAGTCCCACTTTCTCTATGGGTACGCTCTTTTGCCAACACGTAACGCCAGGTGCCGTTTCCACCTTGATTGATTGAAACTCTTGCGCGGCATGAAAGCGTTCTATATTGGCATGCGCCAATATCAAGGCCTCTTTCAACTCCGCACTCACCAAGCTTTCCGCCTCATCCATCTCGTCTTGGCTCACGGCCAAATCAGTCAAGCGAGCGTGATCAAACTTCTCTTCATATTCCTTTACGGCTTCGTCTCCTCTTGTCTTCACGTCTTGCAAGACAGTGTTGACGGTGGCGCTCAAGCTAGAGACATCCATATGAGGCCGTTCCACGATATCTGCCCACTCACAAGGTTGGGGGTGCTTGAAAATTTTCATTTACCTTCCCTCTAATATATAATAAGGTATTATAATATCATTTTCTCAATTGGCGTGACCAAAATGCCTTGCGCGCCCAACTCCTTCAATTTCCCGATGATTTCCCAAAAACGCTTCTCGTCGAGCACGGTATGGATACTGCACCACGCGGGGTCGGCTAGAGGGATGATAGTGGGGCTCTTGATGCCAGGCAATACCTGGGCTATAGCCTCCAACTTGTCTTTTGGGGCATTCATCATCACGTACTTCTTTCCTTGGGCGGAGCGTACGGCCTCGAACCGGAAGAGCATTTCGTTAAGTATCTCGTGCTTCTCCTCATCCATGTTCCAGTTGCCTATCAGCAACGCCTCGCTTTGCATCACGACTTCCACCTCTTTTAGGTTGTTGCTCACCAAGGTGCTTCCACTGCTCACGATATCGAAGATACCATCAGCCAAGCCTATGCCAGGGCTGATTTCCACCGAGCCCGTGATGACATGAACGTCAGCATTCACGCCTTCCCGATGCAGGTAGTCACGTAGGATATTAGGATAGGAGGTGGCTATTTTCTTGTCGTTAAACCAGTTCACGCCCGTGTAATTGATTTCCTTGGGAATGGCCAAGCTCAACCGGCACTTGCTGAATCCGAGCCGCTGTATGACTTGCGCTCTTTCCTTGTGCTCCACAAACTCGTTCTCGCCTACTATGCCGATGTCCGCAACGCCATTTGCCACGCTTTGTGGAATATCATCGTCACGCAAGTAAAGCACCTCTAACGGAAAGTTGGAAGCCTGCACCAACAGCGTGCGCTTAGACGCGCTTACCTTGATATCAGCCTCCGATAAAAGATTCATGGTGTCATCAAAAAGGCGGCCTTTCGATTGTACTGCGATTCTTAACATTTTGTTGATTATTGTTATAAAACAGCGCAAAAATACTATTTTTCGCTCATTTGTACAAATAAAGTAGTACTTTTGTGGCCAAATAATTCTGATGATGCGACTAATCATAGCCATTTTCCTGATATCGCTTCTCCTCTCTTGCGGACAAAAACAGCCAGAAACCACCCCCTGGGGCACCACGATAGGGGAGGAGCAGGCCGACACCTTGTCTCCCGCTAAAGGTCTTTCCCTATCGGAAATCATGGCCAATGGGGAGCTTATCATGCTAACCATCAACGGGCCAGAAACATATTATGATTATCATGGTAAGGGCATGGGATTGCAATACCTGCTTTGTGAGCGGTTCGCCCAACACATAGGTGTATCATTGCGTGTAGAACTCTGCCGAGACACGACCGAAATGGTGCGCAGGCTGACAGAAGGCGAGGGAGACTTGATAGCTTTTCCCTTGCCAACATCCATGCGAAATGCGGGGTTGCGCTTCTGCGGAGCGGGTAACGACAGCACCCGGTGGGCCGTGACAGCTGACAACACGGTCTTGGCCGACACGCTAAACAGTTGGTTCCAGCCAGGGCTTTTGGCCAAGGTCAGGGAAGAGGAAGACTTCCTGCTCTCCTCCCGCAGTGTTCGCAGGCAAGTGTTCTCGCCCATGCTCAACAGGGGAAAGGGCATCATTTCCAAATACGACCATCTCTTCAAGCGTTACGCCCCAACCGCTCGCATGGATTGGCGACTCATGGCGGCTCAGTGTTACCAGGAGAGTTGCTTTGATCCCCATGCCCAGTCATGGGCTGGAGCACGGGGATTAATGCAGATCATGCCTGGCACGGCAGAGTTATTGGGGTTGCCCATCAGCAGCATCAACGACCCTGAGTCTAACGTGGAGGCCGCCGCACGCTATATGGCGCAATTGCAATCCAAGTTTTACGATGTGCGTGACCCGTCACAACGGGTACTCTTTGCCTTGGCCAGCTATAATGGAGGTTATCATCACGTGCGCGACGCCATGGCCTTGGCCGCCAAACACGGCCGGAATCCCAGCCGATGGGATCATGTCAGCGAATTTATCCTAAGGCTTCAGTCGCCCGCTTACTATCGTGACCCCGTGGTGAAATATGGCTACATGCGCGGCAGCGAGACGGCGAACTACGTGGAGCGCATACGCAATCGATGGGCAAACTACAGGGGAGTTGCTGGCTCCAACGGCGGAATGGGAGGAGGAGGATTCCATGGCACTCCCGCCAAAGCCAAACGGAAGCACAAATATCAATTGTAACGGCGGAATGGATAAAATCTAAAAAAAATCCCAGAAATATTTGGTGGATACGATAAAAGTGTGTAACTTTGCACTCGCTTACAAAGAAAGAGGCTCCGTAGCTCAACTGAATAGAGCACTTGACTACGGATCAAGAGGTTCCGGGTTTGAATCCCAGCGGAGTCACTACCAAAATCAAAGGAAAGTGCCAGGCATCTAGCTTGGCACTTTTTCGTTTTAATAACGCCAAGGAACCCGATTTAGGCTCAATCCCAATCGGTGATTAGGCAGCATAAGACCCACGTTTTCCCTAAAGAGCAGTTCTTCGGGGTAAAGCAAAAAAAGAGATGAGACCATTAAGCCTCATCTCTTTCTTATTTGTCGGGGCGACAGGATTCGAACCTGCGACCGCCTGGTCCCAAACCAGGAGCGCTACCGGGCTGCGCTACACCCCGAGGGTACCATAAACCCTAATTGCGGTGCAAAGGTACTTACTTTTGTTCAAACTACCAAACTTTCCCGCCTTTTTTTCTTGCGGCGGCAAAAAATCACCTGTCAACGAGAGCGTATGGCAAGGGGTTACAGAGTGACATTTTTTGCCTATTGAGCGGCAATACTGCCGTGCTACAAAAGCAGTAGTACTGAAATCCAAAAGCAGTAGTACTGCCCTGAAGGTGCCCTGTAATCACCAGCGACAAATTGCCGCCCGCCACAATGGATGGCGAACGGCAATCGCTTGCTTATTGGGAATTATTCTTAAAAAGAGAGATTTCCGGTTGGTTAAAAGTCCAGGCTTGAGATGGCTAGTTTCAAGAGTTCGCGGTCATATATTTCGTTTGTGCCACGATACAATTCCCTGATACCCTTGATACAAGTTTGCCGTTCCTCCTTGGACAGGAGCTTGCCGTGGTCACGACACATATCTACCAGCTTGCTGGCCAATGCGGTTTTTACGCCATTTATCTTGCTCACATTGCGGTTCAGGTAGGCAGACCTCAACGCGGAGAAGCGCTTGAAGAAGTCCGAGCTGTTTTTTATCTCTCCGTTGAGACCTTTGCCCGAGAAATACACTTTCGAGTCGGTGACATCGGGTATCTTCAAGGCCTTACGCACGGCTTCCGCTACGTTGTCCGTTTCGGTTTCTTGCATTTGGGGGTCAGGACTGTAGATTTCAGTGATATTCCCGTGCAGTTTTTCGTCCTTCGACTTTTCCGTCCACCAGATGGCGTAGCAGTAGCGACGCAGGCTGTCTTGAGGATCGCGGACAAACATCAAACGATAGTTCCTGTCCCTATAGGAGCCAAAAGCGATAGACTTGTCCAGTTCCTCGCCATAGGCCACGGACGTGAGTCTTCTGTCGTCTATATCGGCATCCCTTGCCAACACCTTGTAGGCCACGTCTGCATCCATGTCGAAAGCGGCTGTCAGCTTTTTCAGTTCCTTGAGTTTGCCCTTTGGCAACTCAAAGTTGTAAGACTTATAATACGCCTGCTTGCTCACCCCGTTTTTCTGGCTTGTCTCCGTGGAATAGCTAGTCTTGATGAAGGAGGATAGTTCCTTGTTGGTGGTGAAGTCGGCAATGGCTTTCTTCAGGTTTTCTTGCGCGCTCGAGGCCATAGGCAGCGTGGCGCAAAACAATGTGATGGCTAAAAATCTAATGGTCTTCATAATATTTATCTTTTTAGTAACATTCTTCTTCCAAGTCATAGTTTTCCATCGCGGTGAGGTAAAGGTTTACACCCAGCTCTATCTTTCGGTATTCCTCGTAGATGGCATTAAGTATCCGCTCTTGCTGGATTTCGCTCTCCCTCACTGCCTTTTCGGTCAGTATTTCCATTTCGTTAGCCGAGGAATCTGGCGCGGCTTTCGCCATATATACCTTGGGCGGCATGGCCTTGAAGCGGTCTCTCCTGATATGGCGACGCGTTTTCTTCTTCGGCGTGACGATGGTGGTCGTGGTGTCGTTGGCCAGCGTATCGGGTTTGGCCACAAGCTTTTTCTCCACGGGCACCATCTCTACGGGAACGTTGTTGGCCATTTGCGCTGGTTCAGTTCGTGGCCAAATCACGACAAGCAACAATGCCGCCGCGGCAGCGGCCATGATGAAATAAGACAACTTGCGCAAGACGGCCGTATGGCGGAAGGCTTTCGCAGGTCTCTTGGCAGGCATGCCCTCGTCAAACCAGGCGAACATCCGCTTGTATGGCAACAGCTCTTCGTCCACCTCGTGAGTACGCAGGTAGTCGGCGATGTATCGTTCTTCCTCTATGGAAGTAAGGCCTGCCATGAAGCGCTCTATCAGTTTGTGTATGTCTTGTTCCATGTCTTTATCTTGTTCTTTTTTTGAATTCGTTCAGCATCTTGACCCGCACCCGTGAAAGGATAGTGGATACCGATGACTTCCTGACGCCTACTATCTGGGCAATCTCTTCGTGGCTTTTGCGTTCCACTTGCCGTAGCCACAGTATCTGGTGTTCGGTAGAGGGCAATGAGCCGAGGCATCTTTCCAACCATTCTATCGTTTCTTTGTCCTCGATGGCACGCTCAGGACTTACCGTATTGTTGTCTATGACATTTCGGTCACCATCCAAGGACAGGGCGTTTTGCCGCCTGTGGTTGTCTATGGCACTGTTGTGCGCAATGCAAGAAGCCAACTTCTCTAAATGCGCTTGGCTATTGATCCTGGAGCGCAGAGTCCATAGCTTCAGCATGGTTTCTTGCGCGATGTCCTCGGACTCATCCCTGTCGCCAGTGAATGCCAAGGCCGTGGCAAAGGCTCTTTGCCTGACATGGGCAGCTATATGTTCAAACTCCGCTTGTTCCATAAATCGTTCTCTATCCCATTAACGTTTTATCTCTCGAAAACAAAACACGGTTTAAGATTTTTTAAGTATAAAAACGCCTCTAAAGGGATTTTTCCAGCCTACTTGAAGTATGTCGAAAACAAAACAAGTTATTTTGCCCTTCAATTTAACTTGTTTTGTTTATCAAAATAACTTGTTTTGGCCATCAAAACAACTTAAATCGCCGACCAAAACAAGTTAATTTGGATGGGGTGAAATTGGGGTGAAATTACGATACTAGTCTCATGGCCGCACGATACTAGTTTCATCGGGGCTTGAGATTAGTATTATAGCCCAATGAGACTATATAAGCGGTCACGGCAAAGTATAGTCTTCGAGGAATTTCCCGTAGGCTTGCTGGTAGCCATTGAATACATTGATGTCCACCTCGCCATGTATGCCGCTCACCTTGCCGTCCTGGCAGAGTTGCCAAAACACTAGCCTCGCGTCAGGTTTATATTCGCCATAACGGGCTATCCATACTTGATAGTCACGCAACAGGTCTGGGGCGTTGACTAAATGGCGGTTCATAAACTGCTGACTGATATAGAGTATCGGCTTGCGGCCACACTTTTTCTCCACCACGCGCAACCAGATGCGCATACGATGAAACAACGCACTCTCACCGCCAATTTTCTTGATTTGCGCCTCCGAAGGTTCTACGTCCAGCACGGGAGGCAAGTCTCCGTGCTGGAGGCGGGCGTTCCGCAAGAAGTATCGGGCTTGTCGCTCGGCCGGGGTGAAGATAGAGAAGAAGTGATAAGTGCCCACCTTGAAGCCATGGCGGCGGGCTGCCATATAGTCAGACTTATAATAAGGATTGAGCACCGAACTTCCCTCGGTAGCCTTGATATAGATGAAGCTCACGGGATAGTCCACCTTGTCGGCGTATCGCTTTTCGCTGCTGTTGCCCAAGTCTACTATGCGCAACTTCTTCCATTGTATGGCGTAGCGTTTCCGCCCCTTCCCATGTTGGTATTTGGAAATGTCGATGCCATAAATGCGGTCAGAACGATACTGCAACCTTTCGCCCATGAAGCGGTTTTCTTTCCATTCCCCCGTGCGCCAACCACGAGGATAGGTGACGCTGAAGCCAAAACCGTCGCGCTTTCCAGCGGTCCAGTGTCCCTCATAAAAACTGCCATCATGGCCGATATGGGCACCATGGCCATGAGGACGGAAAAGACTGTCAACCTGTCCCACATAAACGCCCGACGAATCTGGCCGCCAACGGAAGTGAAGAAAGCGTCTATACATGGATGAGCCTAAGCTAGCGTAACGAGCCGCCAAACTGGGCGGCAAGCCGTGAATGTCCGCTTCGCCGTCTCCGACTTCCACTTGCATCCAGGTGACAGTGGAGCTATCCCCGCGGATGACATGGCAAGGAAGGGTGTGGGGTACTCCCGCCGTGTCCGCGAAGCATACGGAATGACGGGCTATATAGGCAATAGAGAGGTTGGATTTTGGGGAAATGGATTTCAAGCGATAGAGTATGGAACGCAAGGTGTCCCGCTTGGCAACTTGCCGCAAATGATAGCGAATGGCCATCTCGTAGCCCTCATCTTGCACATGATGGGAACGAGACCAATAGTCAAACTCCCGCATATTCCATTCAGCCTGGTCCAGAGAGTGCTGAACTGAGTCTATGGCATTGGTCAAGAACTCATGGGCGGGTAGGGCGGCGTAACGGGCGCGCTCCAGGGAGTCGTTGAGCGCCACGGCCAACAATCCTTCCGAACCAGGCAACAACTCCCAACGATCCGCCCAGCAAGCACTGCTCTCCAAGGAGTCTCGCCCAAAAGCGATCACAGTCTTGCCGTCTGCCCGCAACTCATAGTGAACAAGGGTAATAACACGAGCCATAGCCTGCTTCACTTCACTCTTGGAGGCTGTAAAGCGGCAATATAGCGCGGCCAGGCAACAAAACGCAAACAACAGGGTGGCAAGCAACAGTTGCCACCCCTTACGGGAAATTCGCATACTATCTAGTGCCAGCCTTACTTGTCAGACCAGTCTATCGTGCGGATAAACTCCAGCGTCTTCACCCAATCACAATTCATGGAGAAGGGAAGGGGAAACTCTTTCTCCTGGTTGAAGTAAGCGTCTACATACTCCAAGTCTGTCTCTTCCTGGAACAAGGGGTGGTCCTTGGTGGCTTGGCGAAAATAGAACTTCACCATGTCCACGTTCTTTTTCTTGCACTGGGCCAATCTCTCGAAATACACATTAATATATGTATTCATGGCGAAAGCCTGTTCATTCAGCATCTTGATCTTGGCGTTCAGCTTGTCATAATCAACGCTATTGCCCATCACATCTGTTGGCTGGATGACCTTTGCGCGAAGATAGGTCAACGCATCGTACTTAAACAAGGCCACTTGGCGGTCTTGCTTGTTCTTGGAAGAGTCGTTAAACAAGGCATGAGCCCTGTTTACAATGTCGTTGAGCACGTCTTGCGCGGATACCTGAGAGGTCATGGCGAGACTCATCAGGGCAATCATTAACATCTTCTTCATCTTGTATTCCTTTTAATGTTACGTGTGCCGTTGCAAATAGAGCTCGTGGTCTATGCAACTAGGCAGTTCTTCTTTATAATGTGTTACTTCTATCAGGGTCTTGTTGTCACGGCGGCAGAACGCCTCTATCACGTCTTTCACCAATTGCCGGTTTACATTGTCCAGGCCGTGCAGCGGCTCGTCCAATATCAATAGCTCAGGGTCTTTAACGAACGCCCTGGCCAATAGCGCCAACCGCTGTTCTCCGCTGGAAAGACGCAAGAAAGAACGTTCCTCTTTCCCTTCTAATCCAAAGATGGACATCCAAAAACGGCATTGTCCCAGTTCTTCTTCAGTGGGTTTCATATAAAGGCCTACAGAGTCGGTCAGTCCACTGGCCACCACCTTGATGGCGGGAATATCACGGTGATAACTGCGGTGCAATTCGGGCGAAACATATCCGATATGCTTCTTGATGTCCCAAATGCTCTCGCCTGTTCCCCTGGCTTTTCCGAAAAGGGTGATATCGCAAGCGTAAGCCTGCGGGTTGTCAGCGCATACCAAACTTAATAGTGTTGACTTACCGGATCCATTCTGCCCTGACAAAGCCCAACGCTCACCGTTTTTCACTTTCCAGTTTAATTCTCGCAATATCACTCGCTCCCCATAACGTATGGAGACATTGCGCATATCGATAACTTCCTCCGCATGATAGTCCGTGTCTCTATTGGGAAGCCGCAAAATGGCTTGTTCTTTCTCGTGGCTTAATACCCGCTGGGGTAAAGAGAGACGTGTGGAGAGGAACTCTTCACGTGTTACTTTGGGCAACATCTTCATGTCGTCCACCTCTATTACGTGGGTAATGAAGTCTGGTATGTCATCACTCTTGCTCAACACCAAGATGATTTGCAAGGCTTGCTCCTCTGATATATCTTTCAGCAACAGGCGCAACTGGTCACGAGTCTCTGCGTCAAGCCCGATGAAAGGATTATCCATGATAAGAACTCGTGGCGATGAGAACAAGGTAGTAGCCAGTTTAAACTTCCTCAGTTCACCGCTGGAAAGCAAAATGAGCTGTTTGTCGAGCAGATGCTCCATGTGGAAAAGCTGGTAGATATGGCATTGCGCCTGTCTGCGCTGCGGCGTATCTTCACCAGCCATGAGAAAAGCCTCCTCCAACTTATCCTTCACGACGGGCGTATTGGGGTCTATCTCCATCTGGTTCCATCGCTGTTGCAGGAAATAAGTGCGATCATTGTCTCCGCCGTAAGTATCACGGAAAGTAATGTATTTGACATTATCGCTCACCAATGGGCGAACGCTGGGCGAGAAATCATATATGGGGTCACATAGCTGCAATGGATGCTTGCCTACAATGATGTCCACCAACATGGACTTGCCAGCCCCATTCCGGCCTACTATGGCTACATGCTCATGATTGCCTATCCGCAAATTGACAGGCTCCGCCATGCGCCATTCCGGCATGCGTGTAATTCCATTCTCTATGGTGATGATATTTCCCATTTCTATAGTCAATTACCGCTAACGCGCTTCTTGTTTCTCTCTACAAAGTCTTTCCATCCCGAATAGTGGGTGGCTCCCGTTTCAGGCCTTCCCATTTGCAGAAAATGACAGTAGGCGGCACCCAATGCGTCTGTGGCATCCAGGAAGCCGGGCATGTCCTTATCGGCTATATGGAGCATACGCCTCAACATGTCTGCCACTTGTTCTTTAGAAGCTTGCCCCTGTCCTGTGATAGCGAGCTTAATCTTCAGTGGAGCATATTCATGAATAGGCACGCTATGGTGAATAGCCGCCGCGATGGCTACGCCTTGCGCTCTTCCCAACTTGAGCATAGACTGTATATTCTTGCCGAAGAAAGGAGATTCTATGGCCATCTCGTCTGGCAGGTACTCATCGATAATGCCCGTCACACGCTCGAATATCTTACCTAGTCGCAAATAGGGGTCTGATTCCTTACGCATATCAATGACACCCATCACCACTAGCTCAGCGTGATTGCCAGTTACCTTTATCACGCCATAGCCCATTACATTTGTGCCAGGATCAATACCCAATATGATTTTTTCCGTAACCACCTTGAATTATCTATCCATGTAAGGATTGTGGGCAAGTTCTTCCCCTATGGTTGTGGGTTGGCCATGTCCTGGCAGCACCTTGGTTATATCTGGCAGTTGCGCCAATTGCCGTAAACTCTGGATAATCTGGAACATCGAACCACCTCCCAAATCTGTTCTGCCAATTGAATTATGAAATAAAGTGTCTCCCGTGAAAGCCACATTCTCAGCTTCACAATAAAAAGTGACAGAACCACGACTATGCCCAGGAGTGGGGATAACCTTAAACTGATGGTTGCCAACGGCTATCACTTCGTCATCTTCCAAGAAATGTCCCACTGCGGGGAAATTGTCTTCGATGGTGATATTATAAAACGATTGGGCTTGCTTGGCTAATGTTTGCATCAAGCGCTCATCACGTTGACTTACCTCTGGCCTCAACTGATATCGCTCATAAACAAATGGATTGCCAAAGTTATGGTCAAGATGCCCATGGGTCACCAATAGGTGGCAGGGCGTGAGCGTGTTATCTGCGATGTACCTTCCGATGGCATTACGGTCTTGCTCGTAATATGCGCCACAATCGATAATAGCGCATTGATTGGTTTCGTCACTGACTACATAGCAGTTTTCCGCCAACATATTGCACGCAAATCTTTCTATTTTCAACATGGTATATATATAATCTGTTTATCTTGTTTATACCATTCTTCCTCAAAATAATCACTCAGCGGAAACACTTGCGCTAGATGACGGTAAGGGTGTAACTCTTCCTGCAGGTTTCCTCCTTTCAAGCATATAAGCCCATTAGGAAGGGCATTGAGCTGCTCCTTGGCAATATTCTTTTTCACGATGTTCATCAAGTCTGGCGTTTTCATTACAGCTCGACTCACCACGAAATTGTACTTGCCTCGCTCTTCTTCACCTCTGAGATGTTGAGCGTCTACGTTTTCCAGCCCTAAAGCTTTGGAGATTTCCCTTACCACGAGAATTTTCTTACCCGTTCCATCTATCATCCTGAAATGGCACTTAGGGAAAAGTATGGCGAGTGGGATGCCTGGAAAGCCCCCACCCGTACCAAAATCCAATATCCTAGTACCTGCACGGAAGTTCACCAGTTTCGCAATGGACAAGGAGTGGAGAACATGATGCTCATAAAGATTGTCAATATCCTTGCGGGAAATGACGTTTATCTTGGCGTTCCACTCCCTGTAAAGCCCATCGAGCATGGAGAAGCGTTGTTTTTGCTCTTCCGTGAGGTCAGGAAAGTATTTCTCTAGAATTGCCGGCATGCTATTTTTTCTGCAAAATGCCCTCTAAGTCACTCTTGGCAAACTCGAGGCGTATCTCTCCAACTGCATGCGCAGCAATTTCATCGGAATTGTAGATAAAAGTAATATTATCTTTACCCAAAATAAAATTGTCTGGTACATAGAGAGAATCTACGAAAATATTCTCTTTCAATCCCTCGTCATTCTCAACCTTGAAAAACTCCTTCAGCTTATCGCTGAGTTTAACGACGAGCGTCTTTTCATATCCAGGTACAAAGACATCGGAAAGTTGGACAATCTTGCCCGTCTTGGCATTGATGTTTTTCACGATTGTTTGACCCATACCATGCGCACCGCCACCATAATAATAAACGGTAGCTATATAATTGATAACATCGCCCTCTACGTTACGTGTCTCGGTTTTCACTTCATAACTATTATTGAGCGATTGAGAGTGCTCTGGGTCATCACGATATATAGGAAGACTGAACTCCTTATATTGCTTAAAGGCTTTTTCCACGAATTGGTTCACAACGGAGGGAATATCTTTCGTTTCTCCGTCAGGCATATAATCGGGCATCAAGATGCCACATGCCAACAAACTGTCGTTGAATGCCTGGGCACTGTCACCCTTGGCGTATTGTAAAGAGAGCTTTATATTAAAGGCGGGAGAATTTGTGTCGCTTGTCAGATGGCACACTGTATCTACCAACACACTATCAAAAGCAATACCGTCTATTTCGGCAGTGGTCTTGGATTTGTTACTTGCGCAACCCACTAACGTGGCGGCAATCATCAAAATAGGAAAGAATTTTTGTTTCATATCCACAATGTTTTGGATGCAAAGATAATGGAAAAGGGGAAGAGTACAAAATAAATTCATCTATTTTTTCATTCCACGATGATTTCCATGCCTTAACATGGTGGTGAAAAGTTTTTTTTGTACCTTTGCAGCCGATAACAGATAACAGACCAACAATGAAAATTAAGGCAGCACTTTTCGATTTAGATGGTGTGGTGTTTGATACAGAACCACAATATACAGTGTTTTGGGGTACAATATGCAAAGAATACCATCCTGAGGAAGTTGGATTGGAGCATCGCATCAAGGGACAAACCCTTACTCAGATATTTGACACTCTTTTTCCTGGGCAAACAGACATTCAAGCCAGTGTTACAGAACGTTTGAACGCATTTGAGAGAGAGATGCGCTTGGATTATATTCCTGGGTTCGTGGATTTTGTCCAAGATTTGCATGCTCATGGCGTAAAGACCGCGGTGGTAACCAGCAGCAACAAAGAGAAAATGAAAGCGGTATATAAGAAGCGCCCCGAGTTTTTAGACTATTTTGACCGCATACTCACCAGCGAGGACTTCGCCCACAGTAAACCTGCGCCCGATTGCTATTTAAAAGGAGCTGAAATTTTTGGTGCCTTGCCACAAGAATGCGTGGGATTTGAAGACAGTTTCAATGGCTTGCGCGCCGTGAGAGAGTCTGGAGCCTACACAATAGGATTGGCCACGACCAATAGCAAGGAAGCTATCATTCCTTTGTCAGACCAAGTTATAGACGACTTTACGCATCTCACATACAACGAGATGATGAAATGGATAGGTTAAGTGCTTCCAAGAGATATACACTTATAATTTACATCAAAAATACACATTATTAATATATAAGATTAATCATGGGATATTTATCCACGGACAAAAAGAAAGTAACCGTAAAAACTTTTGCCGAGATGAAAGCGGCAGGTGAGAAGGTTACGATGATGACCGCATATGATTACACCACGGCCAACATCCTTGATGAAGCGGGTATGGACAGTATTTTGGTAGGAGATTCCGCTTCTAATGTTATGGCAGGCAATGCTGACACTTTGCCTATCACTATAGAAGAGATGATATATCATGCACGCAGTGTCGCCAAAGCTTGTACTCATGCCTTGGTGATTTGTGACATGCCTTTTGGAAGTTATCAAATATCCAAGGAAGATGGAGTTCGCAACGCTGTCCGGCTGATGAAAGAAACAGGTGTTGATGCCGTGAAACTAGAGGGTGGCGTTGAAATACTAGATACAGTGAAGGCCATATTGCAGGCAGGCATTCCCGTTTGTGGACATTTGGGCTTGACTCCACAGAGTGTCCACCAATTTGGAGGTTATGGCTTGCGCGCAAAGGAAGACGCAGAAGCAGAGAAGTTGATACAAGACGCCAAAGCACTTGACGAGGTTGGTTGTTTTGCCATCGTATTGGAAAAAGTCCCCGCCAGTCTAGCTACAAAAGTGACCCAAGCCGTAAAAGCGGTCACCATTGGCATCGGAGCTGGAAATGGCTGTGATGGGCAGGTGCTGGTTTACGCGGATGCCATGGGCATGACACAAGGTTTCCAACCTAAGTTTTTGCGTCGCTTTGCTGATGTTCGTCAGTGTATGACAGATGGCGCAAAGGCATATATTGACGCTGTGAAGACCTGTGATTTCCCCAGCAAAGAGGAAAGCTATTAGCCTATGGATACTCAAAACACCCCCATACACATCAAACTTTGGCATCGTGATTTCTGGCTGATGATGCTCGCCACGCTCTCACTTTCCATGGGAGTGTATATGCAGATACCTTCATTAGCTGCCCACATGCGTGATAGCGGGTATGAATCATGGCAGGTAGGTGTCGTAATAGGCATCATGGGACTAGGACTTTTTCTTTTCGGTCCTATGTGTGGCTATTGGGTGGAACGATTTCGCCGATGCCGCGTATGTACTTATGCCTTGCTGGGGGCTATGGCATGTATGGCCTTCCTCTATCAAGTTGAGCTAATGGACAATACCGCATTGGCTTTTCCATTGATGTGCCTAGGCCGCTTTCTTTTTGGCGCATGTTATGGCCTGGCTGCCATGGTACTATTCAGCACGTTGATCATTGACATGTGCGAATCATTTATGCGTACTGAAGCCAACTACTTTATCGCATGGTTCGCCCGTTTTTCCTTGGCTTTCGGTCCTGCCATCTCTGTTCTCCTACATCAATGGTTTGTTCCTTCATCGGTCTATGTAATGAGTGGATTGTTAGTCATAGTTTCTTTTGTATTGGTATGTGTAATTCGCTTTCCTTTCAAGGCACCTTATGACCAAGAATCAACCATTGGATTAGATCGTTTCATACTGCCAAAAACACTACCATTATTCATTAGCCTCGTATCGATGGCCATTGTAGCTGGGCTTTTACTCTCTATTCCCAGAGACTCCGCTTTTTATGGCCTTATGGCCGTTGGATTCGCTTTGGCTATCTTAGCGGAGAAATTTGCGTTTGCCAATGCCAACCTGAAGAGCGAGGTCTTAACGGGCCTCATTATGATAGCCGCCGTATTGCTATTAGATATATTTGTCAAAGAGGTCGACACTATACAGTTCGTGGCGCGAGCCATCCTTTTAGGCATGGGAATTGGTCTCATTGGTAGTAGATACCAATTGTTTTTCGTCAAGATGGCAAAACATTGCCAAAGGGGAACAAGCCAAAGCACCTATCTTCTTTCGTGGGAATTAGGCATCTGTATAGGCTTGTTCATAGGAGCTGGAGTTCTTGCGGGCGATGGCGAAGCCTTCTCGGCAGACCTTACTTTATGGGTGACGTTAATAATGGTGGTATTCAATCTCATTACCTACAATTTCTGCATCCACGATTGGTATGTCCGCCATCGTAACCGTTAACATAAATTCCACCATATTTTTGATTTTTCCACGCTATCTCACATTTTTGTATTATCTTTGCGCAAGCACAACGTAAATAGGTCTATGGCAAAAGAAAAGGTAGCATACGTATGCGAAAATTGTGGGCAAGAAAGCGCTAAGTGGATAGGCAAATGCCCTAATTGTGGCCAATGGAACACTTTCAAGGAAGTGCGCCATGGCGGTGCGGCTACCATGTTTGGCGGAATAACCTCCGCAAACAACAAACCTATGAACCTGAGGGATATCTCCACTATAGATGAGCCTAGGCTCAACATGCTTGACACTGAATTGAATCGTGTTTTAGGTGGTGGACTCGTACCAGGGAGTATGACGCTGTTGGGTGGTGAGCCTGGTATAGGCAAGAGCACACTTGTTTTACAGACCATATTGAAGCTAACCAATCTGCGCGTACTATATGTTAGTGGAGAGGAAAGCGCACACCAGATTAAGTTGCGTGCAGACAGATTGGCAGGGAAACAATTTGGCGCTGACCACGTCACCGTGTTATGTGAGACATCTTTGGAGAACATCTTGGAACAAGCGGAAAGTATAAGGCCGCATCTTGTCATCATCGATTCCATACAGACTATAGCTACCAGTACTGTGGAAAGCAGCGCAGGCAGCGTGAGCCAAGTACGGGAATGCGCCGCATCTTTACTGCGTTATGCCAAGACCAGTGGCATTCCCATGATACTTATAGGGCATATCAATAAAGAGGGAACGCTGGCTGGCCCTAAGATTCTGGAACATATCGTGGATACCGTTATACAGTTCGAGGGAGACCAGCACTACATGTATCGTTTGCTGAGAAGTATCAAAAACCGTTTCGGCAGCACTTCCGAGCTAGGCATCTATGAGATGAGACAAGGCGGATTGCGTGCTGTGGAAAACCCTTCAGAATTGCTGCTTGCGGAAAATCACGAAGGATTGTCGGGTTGTGCTATCGGATGTGCCATAGAAGGCGTACGTCCCTTCCTGGTAGAGACCCAGGCTTTGGTATCTTCCGCCGCGTATGGCACCCCCCAAAGAAGTGCCACGGGTTTTGAGCAACGCAGACTTAACATGCTATTGGCGGTATTGGAAAAAAGGGTAGGCTTCAAGTTGATGCAGAAAGATGTGTTCCTCAACATCGCAGGAGGACTGCGCATCAACGACTTGGCGATGGACTTGAGCGTAATAGCGGCAATCCTCTCCAGCAACGTAGATACTCCAATTGAACAAGATTGGTGCATGGCGGGGGAAGTTGGACTTAGTGGTGAGGTGCGCCCGGTAAGCAGAATCGAGCAACGTATAGCGGAAGCGGAGAAGCTCGGCTTTAGGCATATCATCATCCCTCAACAAAACGCCAGCATACTCAATACAAGCAAATATCACATTGAGATATGTGGCGTAAGGAAAGTGGAGGAAGCTCTTCGCGCCTTGTTCGGTTAAAAAACCTACCACGCAAACGTTTCTCATTACATATATATAATATCAGATTAAGGCAAAAGAAATATGAAAGATTCATTGATTATCGTAAGCGGAGGAGTGGATAGTGTTACTTTGCTCTACGAGAAACAAGCGGAAATCGCCTTAGGCGTTAGCTTCGATTATGGCAGCAACCATAACGCCCGAGAGATACCTTTCGCTCAGTATCATTGCGAAAGATTAGGCATTCCCCATATCATTATTCCCTTAGACTTTATGCATCAATATTTCAAGAGCAGTCTATTAGATGGTGCCGAAGCCATACCCGAAGGTCATTACACGGCAGAAAACATGAAATCCACCGTCGTGCCCTTTCGTAACGGAATCATGTTAAGTATTGCCGTGGGCATGGCGGAGAGCAAAGGATTAAAGAAAGTGCTTATCGCAAACCATGCGGGAGATCACTCAATCTATCCGGATTGCCGTCCCGAATTCATCGAAGCCATTAACCAAGCGGCTATGGCGGGTACCTATATAGACGTGAACGTTGTGGCTCCCTACACGCATCTGTCCAAAACGGAGATATGCGCCATAGGCAAGCGTCTTGGTATAGACTACTCTCAGACATGGAGTTGCTATAAAGGTGGGGAAAAGCACTGCGGAAAGTGTGGCACATGCGTAGAAAGACAAGAAGCTTTCCAACTGGCAGGCATTGAGGACAAGACTGAATACGAGACGGGAAAATGAGAAAGATTTTAGCGTTTTTTTTCCTGGCCACGCTGTTTCTGGTCGCCTGCGGCAAGTCGGAAGACGAGATGAAACGCATGAGCAAGATGGAAAAGGCCAGGAAAGACAGTATATATCGTGCGGCCTTCAAGATTGCCGTTATGCCCACCATGGATTGCCTGCCCTTGTTTTACGCCAAGGAAAAAGGCTATTTCGATAGTTTAGGCGTTGATGTCAGGTTGCCCATGTATTACGCGCAAATGGATTGTGACACCGCTTTGACCGGAGGGGCTGTGGAAGGAGCCATCACCGACTTGGTAAGAGGTGAGCGCTTAGCGAAAAAAGGAACTCCTCTCAACTACGAAATAGCCACTAATACCTATTGGCAGCTGGTAGCGAACCACAGGGCGCGAGTAAGAACCGTGGCTCAACTATCAGATAAAATAATAGCCATTACCCGTTTGTCGGCCACTGACCGGCTGGCAGCCATGGCGATAGATAGCGCCAAACCCAAAGAGGAAGTCTATAGAGTGCAGATTAATAGCGTGAAAGTAAGGCTCGACATGATACACAACAACCTCTTGGATGCCGCTTTCTTCACAGAGCCACAAGCTACGGCGGCACGTATAGGCACCGCGCAAGCCCCAGCCAAGAACCCTGTGCTGGCGGATAGCCGGAAGATGGGCGTTACCTGGGGTGTATTCGCTTTCCGGACGAAAGCCATGGAGGAAAAAAACAGAAGAGAACAACTGGAGAAGCTGCTTAAAGCATATAACCGGGCATGTGACAGCATCAACAAAAATGGAGTGTGCCATTACGCGGACATCATCAAGAAGTATTGCCAAGTGGACGACCGTGTCATTCAATCACTACCATCCCTTAAGTACCCCAAGGCACAGCCTCCCAAGACCGCTGACATTATCAAGGCAAAACAAGAGTGACACCAGACCAAAGGAGGAAATAAAATGACATCAACAGACTTGAAACCCTCAATAGAATCCATCCTTGAAGCTATCGCCCGCTTCAAGGACATCATGAGCAATACGCTGAAAGAACAACTGGAAAGCTTGAAGGTAGATCATCAACGGCTACTTGATTTCCGCATGCGCGGTATCAAGGACGAGCAGCGGGAGATGATATACGAGCAACTGAGGCAGAGAGCGTTTTCCTTGTTGTCTGACTGTTATATAGACCAAGCCTGCGGCACGCCTGGCTTCAAGGAGGCACGGGACTTGGTCAAGAAGCGCTCCTATGGTTCTATCACCCTGGATTATATCCGGCAGGTAGAAGAACGTTATATTGTGGAGCATACCACGCTTACGCCGCAAGACACCCTTCAGCACGATCACCCGCAAAGTCTGCATGAACGACACTTCGCGGAAGTAGAACTGATATTCAGTTATTTGCTTACGAGTTATCACTGGACGGCCCATGAGGCACAGGAATTCCTGGATTTCCTGCTTTCCAGCTCTTGCGACATGATAGACGCGCAAGTAATGGTAAGCGCCATCACCCTTAACGTAATGCGACAGTTTGATTCCAACAAGGCTTGGTTACTGGGAAAGATTTACCAAACCGCCAACAATGAGGGATTGAGGCAAAGGGCTTTCGTGGGATGGGCGTTCACTTTGCCCGCTTACCACTATATAGCTTCTACACGATATGACGCGCTATGTGATGAACTTCTCGCGCAAACAGAAGTGAGGAATAACCTTTTGGAACTCCAAAAACAGTACCTGCTGTGTCTCGACACGGAGAAAGACACCCAGAAACTGGAGAGCCATATCTTCCCGAAGATATTGAAGAACACCCCCTATGACTTCACGCCCAACGGCATCAAGGAGAAACCCCGCGACAAAACCGAGGAAATCTTGCATCCGCTAAACGAAGAGATTAAGATGAAGGAAATAGAGGAGTGCATGGAGATGATACAGAAGATGAAGGAAACGGGAACGGATATCTATTACGGCAGTTTCTCCAAGTTGAAGCGCAACGCGTTCTTCACCAAGCTCGTGAATTGGTTTATGCCGTTCTACAAGGAGCATCCCATGATTAGCAGAGAAGTCAAGTCATTGGAAACAATGAATCTCATGGACGTTCTCTCGCAAGAAGCCAACCTGTGTGACAGCGATTGCTATACGCTCGTATCCATGGCCTCTTCATTTCTCGGCTTCCTGCCCGAGGAAATGCGCACGCAAGCATTGAAAGGGCAAATACCCACGATGATGACAGGAAACGCGGACAACTCGCCCGCCCATGTCCGCCTGCTCTATCTGCAAGACCTCTTCCGTTTTTCCCGTGTATGTCCTGTGGCCAAACACTTTGTTACACCTTTTGACGAGTTGCGCATGGATTATCCCACGCTTTTCTTCGATGGCACAGACAACGACCAATATATAGAAGAGAAGTACGATATAGCCATGTTCCTGTTCGCGCAGAAGCGATACCGGGATTTCCGTAGGGTGGCTTTGGGCATAGACGGCATTAACACCATAGAGTACCACTTGATGTTGGCCACATATTATATGTATCTATGGGATGAGGATCTCGACCCCGACAAGGAAAGGGAAAAAGCGGATATGGCATTGCGGCAAGCGCAAGAGAAGGGGGACTTACTGGAACAAGTGTACGCCTACTATTGTGATGACATTGAGCAAGCCGCCGAAATGTGTTACCAACAAATATACGCGGCCTTAGACCTTGATAAAGACAACGTGCAGGCCTTGCGGATATTAGGCTCTTTCTTGAGCGCTGACGAGAAATGGGACGAGGCGGTCAAGGTTTATCAACATGTTTACCAGTTAAGACCCGAAAACAAACGGGCCATATCTGACATGGCGGTCGCCTTGATGAAGAACGGACAAGAAGAGGACGCGGCCAACTATGTATACAAACTCTCATTGGAGTTGCCCGAAAACCCCGATGTCATGCGGCTGCAAGCGTGGCTGCATCTCTCCCGCCAGCAGCCCGAGAAAGCCTTGTCGCTCTATCGCCAATTGATGGACAACAAGAAGACCATCCCCGATGACGCGCTCAACGCGGGTTATTGCGCCTGGATAATGGATGACTGGCAAGAGGCCAAACGCCTGTTCGCGGAGTATATCAAGCAATCCGAAGGCGATATCAACGGCTTGCTGGAGAACTTTGAGTCAGACCAGCGGACGTTGAGCCTGAATGGCATCAACGAAATAGACCGTTGCATCATGGAAGACGTGATGAGGCAAGAAGCCAACACGGCCACGGAATGATACTAAAAATAGGCGGGAGAAGTGATTTTCTCCCGCCTTTGTTTTTTGATTACCCTGGCTCTTCATGGCCAGATGCCACTACCTCTAAGGCTGGCTATTGTTATTTCAGAGTGACGTCCCTCTATGGGGGACTTCTTTTATGTGCCTAAAGTTACGAATAATATGGATTGACTCCAAGCGTTTCACCGAAAATTTTTCCCGATTCATCAACTTTTAACATTGTGTACGTTTACACAAGTCCCCCAAGTGAGGAAGAAGCGTCTCTCATTCGTGTTTTCGCAAGAAATCCATCACCTTCTTTCGGTAGGCACTAGGATGGTCGCGCAGGGAGCGCACGTGTTCACTCCCCTTGGTCACCCATAGCTCTTTCTCTCCTTGCTTGGCCTCATAGAGCGGGTAGACCATCTCGGTGGGCACGAAGTCGTCAGCATCGCCATGGATGAAGAGCATGGGACAGCGCACCTTGGCCATCTGCTCCAGGGGAGAAGCCTCGCGGAAATTCCAGCCATACTTGGCTTCGCACAGCCAGGAGGTGACATATAATAGCGGAAAGGCAGGCAGGGAGAACCTTCCCCGCAGTTCTTTCTCGAACTCATCCCATGCGCTGGTGTAGCCGCTGTCTTCCACCGCGGCCACCAAGTGGGCAGGATTGTCTCCCGCCACGTTCATCACCGTCGCCGCTCCCATAGAGATGCCATGCAGGTAGATGCGTGCGGTATCGCCCGGATGGGTAAACGTCTTGGTGGCTATACGCATCCATTCCTCGATGGCGATCCGGTCTTTCCACCCCATTTGTATGTCATCGCCGTCCGAGAGACCATGCCCGTGCAAGTCGGGCAAAACGAAATTCATGCCCACGTCATGGTAAAGCCTGGCGTAGGGCAACATCTTCACCGCCGCGTCTTTATAGCCATGCACCAGGATGGCCGTCTTTCCCTTGGCGGCGGAATTCCTCGCGTAGAGCGCGTGGGAACGCTCCCCGTCACTCAGCACTACGAACGTGTCCCTCAGCGTGCCTGTCCGCTTGAGGCTGTCTACCCATTCCTCGATGCCAGGCTCTTGCTCGTAGAGCTGGGAGTAGTAAGTGGAGTAGGGCAGCCGTTGTGCCCCGAGGGCATAGTCCAGCATATAGAAGCTGCCGCCCGCCAAGACCAACAGCAATATCACTATCGTGAAAAGGAGTGTTTTAAGTACAGATTTTCTCATTTTATGGCAAAAATTAGCGGTCTACAGCGCGAAAATAGGAAAAAATCAGTGTTTTTTCGTAAAAAGAGGGCAAAAAATTTGGTATAAAGATAAAAACTCCTTATATTTGCATCGTTATCCTGAACACAATCTTTTTACCTTAAAGAAAGCTAATACCTATTGAAGTTTGGAGCGGTGGCTTGTGAAAGTCTCCGCTTTTTTGTGCCTCCACGTAAAATCGCTCTACTTTCCCAGCTCTCCCCATTAAAAATCTACAAATCCAAAACAACTTGAATTGAAAAACAAAACAAGTTAAATCGATGAGCAAAACAAGTTAAATTGCCAATGAAAACAAGTTAAATTGAAAAGCAAAATAACTTGTTTTGCCAAGGGGTCGCAAACTGCTTGCCCACGGAGCCCCAATACCGCCCCATTCCGCGCCAGCCCGCACATGAAACACGGTGCGTGCGCCACCCTCGCAGAGATGGCTTCATGGACAAAAAACGCAGTACTACTGCTATGAAATAGCAGTAGTACTGAAATCCAATATCAGTAGTACTGCGTTCTTGAAGCCAATATGTCATCCGTGAAATAGCGATTCGCCCCAACGGGGGCGTTACGCTATTAAATGTCCCCCGCTACCCCAGGTTGGGGCGATTTTTCCGTGAATATTGCGAAGATTGAGCGGAATTTTGTATCTTTGCATTATCATTGACCGGCGAGGCAAGCCCATATAGTCGGCCAACCGCATGACTTAAGCGATACACAAACATAACCACATCTAGATATGAACCTGGAGAAACAAAACAAATGGATATTAGGCCAAGAAGGATTGTCACGCACCTTGGGCATGGAGTTTATTTCCACGCCCGAGCCAGACACCGCCATGGCCCGCATGAAAGTAGACGACCGCAACAAGCAACCGTTTGGCTTCCTGAGCGGGGGAGCCACATTGGCCTTGGCGGAAAACTTGGCGGGGGTGGCCTCGCTGGCACTCTGCCCCGGCAAAATATGCGTGGGCATCAGCGTAAGCGGCCATCATGTGAAAGCGGTTGCCTTTGGCGGAACCGTGACCGCCTTCGCTCGCCTGAAGCATAAAGGCAGGACTTTGCACGAGTGGCACATAGATATCACGGACCAAAATGGCGAGCTTATCTCTACGGTTTTAGTGACCAACTACGTGCTGACACCTCGCAAAAACGGTTGAAAAGCAATGTTTTTCACATGACTATAAGCATTAAATAATGCTAATGGATTTTGTGGAGTGCCGAAATATTGCTAATTTTGAAAGTTGAATTACGAAAGCTATGAGTTTGCGAATAAAAATATTGCTGCTGGCCATGTTGGCCTTGCCGCTCACCGCTATGGGCCAAAAGGTGACTTTGGGCTCATGCGTCACAAAGGATGGCGGCGAATACCAAGGAGAAATGTCTGGCGGAAAGCCCCAAGGGAAAGGCCGCGCGAGATACAAGAACGGTGACGTCTACGAGGGAGAATACGTGAAAGGACGACGCCAAGGCTATGGGGTCTACTCCTTCTCTGATGGGGAGAAGTATGAAGGCCAATGGTTTCAAGACCAGCAGCACGGCAAGGGAACGTTCTATTTCATGAACAACAACAAGTATGTTGGCCTTTGGTTCCGCGACTACCAACAAGGTCACGGCGTGATGTATTATTATAATGGAGACAAGTACGACGGCGACTGGTATCAAGACAAGCGACAAGGCAAGGGCACATATACTTACGCCAATGGAGCTTACTACAAAGGCCAATGGAAGAACGACATGAAGGAAGGCCAAGGCTTCTTCGACTGGGGAGACGGCACTACCTATGACGGGGAGTGGTCGCAAAACCAACGCAGTGGAAAAGGCACTTTTTTCTACGCGGATGGCGACATGTATCGCGGCGAATGGAAAGACGACATCCAGCACGGCAAGGGTATTTACAAATTCAAAACCGGCGATGTCTATGAAGGCGACTACGTGAACGGAGACCGCACGGGGCTCGGCATCTTCAAATATGCCAATGGCGACAAATACGTGGGTAACTTCATGGAAGGAGCCAAGCACGGACAAGGCAACATCACGTGGGCCAACGGAGACCAATACGTAGGAGAATGGAAGAACGACCTGCAAGACGGTGTCGGGAAACTGACCAAAAAGAACGGTGATGTATACGAAGGCTCGTTCAAGCGAGGCAAGGTGGAAGGGGAAGTCATCATCCACTACGCCGACGGGCGCAGGTTCCGCGGCACCTATAAGGACGGCATGCGCAATGGGCCTGCCATAGAGGAGGACAAAGACGGCAAGCGTTTTGAGGGAACATACCGCCAGGATCGCCGTGACGGGAAATTCGTGGAGAAAGACCGCAACGGGAAGGTCGTCGTGACGGGATATTACGAGAACGGCAGAAGATTTGAGGACTAGCAACCTTTAAACACTATAAGCTATGGTAACAGACAGATTAGAGAACCTGGAGAAGTACGTCTCCCTCCACCCGCTCTTCGCGGACGTGGTGAAATTCATCAGGGAGAACGACCTCATGACCTTGGAGCCCGGAAAGCATTACATCAAGGACAAGGAACTTTTTGTCAACATCACCACCGCAGAGGGCAAGACCGAGGAGGAAGCCATCTTTGAGACCCACCGCAAGATGTTGGATATACAGATACCGCTAGACACCATGGAAGGTTACGGATATATCCCCTTGGCGGACTTACCCGAAGCGGAATACAACGAAGAGAAAGACGTGACCAAATATCGTGGGGTGAAGCCCCGCTCCATTATCTATTGCAAGCCTGGGGAGTTTGCCATCTTCTGGCCACAAGACGGTCACCAGCCCTGCATTGGCAAGGGAAGCATACGCAAGGCCATCTTCAAGGCCATCGTGTAAGAAATAACCTTTTAATCATAAAGACCTATGACTACTAAAAAGAAAACGCCAGCCACACACAGGGCAAAGGCCAATGTGGCACCACAGCACATTGGACTGGTGAAGAACGACCCCTATCTGGAACCCTACGAGGAAGCCATCAAGGGCAGGCACGACCATGCACTGTGGAAATTGAGCCAACTCACCAATGGCGGCAAGACATCGCTGACCGACTTCGCGAATGGCCACAACTACTATGGATTGCACAAGTTGTCGCGTGGTTGGGTATTCCGGGAGTGGGCGCCCAATGCCACGGACATTTACTTGATAGGAGACTTCAACGGCTGGCAGGAAACCGAGCGTTACCGTGCGAAACGCATCGAGGGAACTGGCAACTGGGAGTTGAAGCTCTCGGAGAAAGCCATGAAGCATGGTGACCTATACAAGATGAAGGTACACTGGCAAGGTGGGGAGGGCGAGCGCATTCCCGCCTGGGCACAACGAGTAGTACAAGATGACAATACCAAGATATTCTCCGCGCAAGTATGGAACCCAGAGCCTTACGTGTGGAAGAAAAAGACCTTCAAACCCAAGGTAAATCCGCTGCTTATCTATGAATGCCACATCGGCATGGCGGAAGACGCGGAGAAAGTGGGCACGTACAAGGAGTTCCAGGAAAACGTCTTGCCCCGCGTGATAGAGGACGGATACAACTGCATACAAATCATGGCCATACAGGAACATCCCTATTATGGCTCTTTCGGCTATCACGTCAGCAGCTTCTTCGCGGCGAGCAGCCGTTTTGGCACGCCCGAGGAACTGAAGGAACTGATAGACACTGCCCATCAAAAAGGCATTGCCGTCATCATGGACATCGTACATTCCCACGCCGTGAAGAACGAAGTGGAGGGTTTGGGCAACTTGGCAGGTGACCCCAACCAGTATTTCTACCCAGGAGACAGGCACGAGCACCCCGCGTGGGACAGCCTGTGCTTTGACTATGGCAAGGATGAAGTCATCCATTTCTTGTTGAGCAACTGCAAGTATTGGCTACAGGAGTTCCACTTCGATGGCTTCCGCTTTGACGGTGTCACATCCATGCTTTACTACAGCCACGGACTGGGCGAGGCATTCTGCAACTACGGAGACTATTTCAATGGCCATCAAGACGATAACGCCATCTGTTACCTGACATTGGCCAACTGCCTGATACATGAAGTGAACAAGAACGCCATCACCATCGCGGAGGAAGTGAGCGGCATGCCTGGATTGGCCGCCAAGTTTGAGGATGGTGGTTATGGCTTCAACTACAGGATGGCCATGAACATCCCCGATTATTGGATAAAGACCATCAAGGAGGTGAGCGACGAGAACTGGAAGCCCAGCAGCATATTCTGGGAAGTGAAAAACCGCCGCAGCGACGAGAAAACCATCTCTTATTGCGAAAGCCATGACCAAGCGCTGGTGGGAGACAAGACCATCATCTTCCGCTTGATAGACGCTGACATGTATTGGCACTTCAAGAAAGGAGACGAAAACGACTTGGTACACCGCGGCATCGCGCTTCACAAGATGATAAGGCTCGTGACGGCAGCGGCCATCAATGGCGGTTACCTCAACTTCATGGGCAATGAGTTTGGACACCCTGAGTGGATAGATTTCCCCCGCGAAGGCAATGGATGGAGTTATAAATATGCCCGCAGGCAATGGAATCTGGTTGACAACAAAGAGCTTTGCTACCACTACCTGGGCGACTTCGACAAGGAAATGCTGAAGGTAATCAAGAGCGAGAAGAACTTCAATCTTACCCCCGTGCAAGAGATATGGCACAATGACGGCGATCAAGTGTTGGCATTTATGCGGGGTGAGTTGCTCTTCGTTTTCAATTTCTCGCCCACGAGAAGTTTCACCGACTATGGCTTCCTTGTACCCACGGGCAGTTATCACGTGGTATTGGATAGTGACAACAAGGATTTCGGCGGCAATGGGTTCAATGACGACACGATGACTCATCTCACCAACTATGATCCTTTGTACGTAGACGACCACAAGGAATGGCTAAAGCTGTATTTGCCAGCCCGTACCGCATTGGTATTAAGAAAAGACTGACGATAAATGACTCGACACCATGATAGCACGGCCATCACAAGGATGGCCTGTGCTATTCTCTTCATAGCGTTCACGTATGTGTATTTGCGCTTCTACCAAGCCGATGTGTTGGCTATGGCGCAGCATATACTCTCTGATGGCGTAACGAGCTATCAGCGTGATGTTGGCGCTGTGTTGTTAACACTCATTTTAAGTCTCTTGGCATGGGGCGTCTACGCACTTACCAAGCTAAAAGACTATACACACGCATTAGTGTATTTCCCCTCGTTCTTGTTGCTAGCCTTTATCACAAGCCCCAATGAGCCCATGAACCACGAGGTCTCATATGGTTCTTGGGCGTGGATATTGCCACTTTCGCTAGGCGTATATATCTTGCTCGTGATATTCGCCAAGAAATATGGCGAACTTTTCAAGATTGGCAAAGAAGACGTTTTCCATTCCCCTGTTGTATGGATTAACCTGGGGCAGATACTGTTAATGTTTGTGATGGTCATGCTCATTTGCAACCACCAGGATGTCTTCCACTATAGAATGCGCATGGAGTCACTTATGATAAAAGGTGACTACAGGTCAGCACTTCGTGTCGGCAGACGCTCATTGGACACAGATTCTTCTCTAACCATGTTGCGCATCGCCTGTCTGGAAAAAACCGACAAACTAGGTGAAAGGCTATTCACATATCCTTTGGAAGGAAGAAGCGCGGCCATGCAAGCCAATGGAACAAGCGTGAGGACAGTGATGTGGAAGGATAATCGTAAGCGGCATACGATAGATTATATGTTAACCAGATTCTTGCTTGACAAAGACATTGACGGCTTTGCCAAAAGGATAAGGAAATGCTATCAGCTAGACAGTGCCTACGTGCCCAAGCACTTCCGTGAGGCATTGGTACTCTATACCCACATGCGAGGCAATCCATCTGTGGTCTATCACGACAACGTAATGGACGCGGATTTTCAAGACTACCAAGCCCTGGCTAAAAGTTTTGCAGATTCCGTGATGAGGGCCAACGCTCTCAGGGATACTTACGGCAACACCTATTGGTATTATTATCAATACGCTAAATAAGGGGGGCAAGCATGAGAACTCGAATAATGCTTTTCGTTATCCTGGTGGTTTCCATAAGTGTACAGGCCCAGCAACCACTGGTGCCCCATAATGCCAATGAAGCGTTGGAAACCGCACAAGAGGCTTTACGAAAAGGCAATTATCATACGGCCGACCATTATGCGGACATGGCGCTAAAAGAAAATCGTACCGCCAAGCAAGCGGCAGAAGTCAAGATTCAAGCCATGGCCCACCTCATGGAAACACCCCAAGACTCTACCCGATATATCGTAGCGTTACTTGACTTGCATGACCACGACAGACCCAACCCCATTTTCAATAAACTATTGATGGAATATTTCACGGCTCCAGGAAAGGAGACCGAATTGAAGCAATACATACACGACGAGATACGTAAGTATCCTGACAGTAAATGGAATTGGGCATTAAACGGCGAGGTGTGCATGAAGGAGGGCAATTGGGACAAAGCCATAGCCAGCTTTAAGCACGCCGTGAGTTTGGACTCCACTTTTGTGGAAGCCATATATAATATAGGTGTGTGCGAAGTGAGTAAAGCCGTGGTACTGCATGACAGTATCGAGGCTAAACACGAAAAATTAACTCCCGCTTTAGCAGACAGCATCAAGAATGCTTATCAACAGGCTTTGGCCTCCCTCGAGAAGGTTAGGTCGCTGGATCCAAACCACAAAACCGTGGATTGGCCCAAGCTGTTGTTACATGTATATAAGGTGTTAGATGATCCACGAAGGAAAGAATTGGAGGAATCGATGAGATGAAGACATTAAGAACTTTGATGCTAATAGCTTGTTGCGTTTGCTGGTTGGGAGAAGCATGGTGCCAAAAGAAGGAAATCAACGCCGCTAAAGACCAGTTAAAGGCAGGGAATAACCTGCCACAAGCTCAACAGAGCTTGGAGACGCTATTAAAAGACTCCGTTAACAGAAATAACTTGAAAATATGGAGTTTGCTCTATGATATAGTGGTGAAACAATATGAACAGGGTAATGAGAAACTATACCTAAAGCAAGCTTATGATACCGCCTCGCTTTTCAACTTGGCGAAAAAGCTATTTGAGGTAGCCGAGGGACTTGACTCCGTAGAGATGGAACCCGATAAAAAAGGACGTGTGAGGTTGAAATACAGAAATGACCACTCAGACTACTTGCACATGATACGCCCCAACCTGTTAAGTGGCGGTCTCTGGATGATTGGCAAGCAACGATACGCAGAGGCTTACCGTTTTTTGGACATCTATATTGATTGCGCACGCCAGCCTCTCTTTAAGTCAAAGAACTATCAAGAGACAGACCCTAATTTGCCTGAGGCAGCATACTGGAGTGTATATTGCGGATACAAAATGCAAGACCCCAAGGCCACGCTCCATCACTCCTATGAAGCATTGAAGGATACCGCCCACTACAACTATATGCTGCAATACTTAGCGGAAACCTACAAGTTGGAGAACGACACAGCTCGATATGAACGGGCTTTGTTGGAAGGCTTCCAAGTGGATCCAGAATTCCCGTTCTTCTACCCAAGGCTAATTGAGTTTTACACGATAAACAATGAAGTGGATAAAGCAATGCACGTAACGGAACAAGCTTTGGAAACGGACTCTACCAATACGTTGTTCATGTTCACGAAGACAACCCTGCTATTAAACAAGGAACAATATGACGAATGCATCAAACTATGCAATCAAATTATCGCCATGACCGACTCTGTTCCAGGGCCATATCTCAATGCGGGGCTTGCATATTATTACAAGGCTATCAAGTTGGACAAGAAAACACAAGTGAGCAACAAAGTGAAAAAGTCTATCCAGAGTTATTACCAAAAAGCTTTGCCCTTCATGGAACGATATCGTGCCATGGTGCCCAATGACCAACAACGATGGGCTTTCCCGCTCTATACAATCTACCTAAATCTCAATATGGGAGCGGAATTTGACGAGATGGAGAAGATCATTAAAAAGCAAACCAATAACAAGCATTAGACAGATGAAAGATATTCAGGCAATTACCGAAAAGCTTGGCATCAAACTCAACGAGATGCAGAATGCCGCGGTGAAAGCGATTTTGCATGGAGATAAAGACGTTGTGATTCTCTCACCAACAGGCTCGGGAAAAACCTTGGCCTATTTGCTGCCATCATCTCAATTACTTGACAAGAACCTGGACGCATTGCAAATGATAGTCATTACCCCAGGAAGGGAACTTGCCTCCCAATCCGCATCAGTGCTAAAAGAGATGGGAACAGGACTCAGAAGTATGGCATGTTATGGCGGCAGACCAGCCATGGAGGAACATAAACTCATCAAACAAGTAAAACCACAAGTGGTTTTTGGCACTCCAGGAAGATTAAACGATCACCTGGATAAAGGGAATCTTTCGCCATACAATGTGAGGCTATTGATTATAGATGAGTTTGACAAGTGCCTGGCCATGGGATTTCATGACGAAATGCAACGCCTAATAGATAAACTGAAGGGCGTTAAACGGCGATTCCTGCTCTCCGCTACTGATGCCGAGGAAATACCCCGTTTCGTCAATATGCATAGCGTGGTAGCAGTAGACTACCAAAACAAAGAAGAACAAGTCTCCTCGCGCGTACATATATATAAGGTATATAGCACAGAAAAAGACAAGTTAGGTGCTCTTAGGCATTTACTTTGTCATTTGGGGGAGGGGAGTAGCGTGGTATTTCTTAACTATCGTGACGCTGTGGAGCGAGTAGCCAACTACCTGAGAGAACAAGGATTTGTGGTAAGTAGCTTCCATGGCGGCATGGAACAGAAAGAGAGAGAGGATGCTCTCTATCGTTTTTCTAATGGCAGCGCGAACGTCTTGGTGAGCACAGACCTGGCTTCGCGTGGTCTGGATATCCCTAATATAGACAGCATCATCCATTATCATTTGCCAGAGAGTGAAGAAGGTTATATCCACCGTGTAGGTCGCACAGCACGTTGGGATGCCAAGGGAAACGCTTTCTTCTTGTTAGCGCCAGGCGAAGATGTGCCGGAATACGTGAACGGAAAAGTGGAAGAATACGCAATGTCAGATGACGTCCCCGCTCCAGCACAGCCCCGCATGGCTACACTCTACATTGGGAAAGGCAAGAAAGACAAGTTGAGTAAAGGTGATATCGTGGGATTTCTATGCAAGAAAGGTGGCTTGCAAGCCTCAGACATAGGGCATATAGACGTAAAGGAACGATATACCTATGTAGCCGTCGTGAAGCAAAAGGTAGCGCATGTGTTAAGGCAAACCGCTGGGGAGAAAATAAAAGGCATTAAGACCATTTTGGAAGAAGTAAGATAGTTTAGCCAGAAACATGCCAATCTGAAAGAAAACACCCTGCATTTATATATTTATTGATAAAAAGTTTGGCAATGTCAAATAAAAACAGTAACTTCGCAGGCGTGATATAAAAAAGTGTGAATATAAAACAAAAACTAAATAGACACAGATGAAGAAGTATAATTTTAACGCAGGTCCATCTATGCTTCCCCGCGAAGTGATAGAGAATACCGCCAAGCAAATCTTGGATTTCAATGGTTCAGGGTTGTCATTGATGGAAATAAGCCATCGTGCGAAAGACTTCCAGCCAGTAGTTGATGAGAGCGTGGCTCTTATCAAGGAACTTATGGACATCCCTGAGGGATACTCCGTGATATTCCTAGGCGGTGGCGCCTCCTTGCAGTTCATGCAGATACCCGCTAACTTGTTGAAGAAGAAAGCCGCCTATGTCAATTCTGGCACTTGGGCAAAGAAAGCCATGAAAGAGGCCAAGTTTTTTGGCGAGGTAGTGGAAGTGGCTTCCTCAGCTGATGCCAACTACACTTTCTATCCCACAGACTTCGAAGTGCCCGCTGACGCAGACTACCTGCATGTCACTTCCAATAATACCATCTTCGGAACTGAGTATCGCAAAGACTTTGATGTCCCCGTGCCCCTGGTAGCGGATATGTCTTCTGACATCATGAGTCGCCCTGTAGATGTTTCAAAATACGATGCTATTTACGCTGGTGCACAAAAGAATTTGGCCATGGCTGGTGTAACGGTGATTATCATAAAGAATGACGCATTGGGCAAGGCTAGGGAATTGCCCACGATGATTGACTATCGCACACATGTAGAGAAAGGCTCCATGTTCAATACACCACCAGTTGTTCCCATCTACTCCATGTTGGAAAACCTTCGCTGGTTGAAGAAGAATGGTGGAGTGGAAGCCGCTGACAAACGCGCGCATGAGCGTGCCGAGGTACTCTATACGGAAATAGACCGCAACAAGATGTTCCGTGGTACCGCCCAGGAAAGCAGCCGCTCGTTGATGAATATCTGTTTTGTGATGAGCGATGAGTATAAAGAGTTGGAGAAGCCTTTCCTTGACTTTGCCACAGAACGTGGCATGGTGGGCATCAAGGGACACCGCTCCGTAGGTGGATTCCGTGCCAGCTGCTATAACGCCATGACCTTGGAAGGAGTAAATGCCCTTGCGCAGGCCATGAAGGACTTCGAGGCTGCTCACTAATCCGTGACAGCGACACAAGTGAAAGGGCGGAGGCTGTTTCCGCCCTCTATTGTTTCAAACATCAGTAAAGAAAATCGTTAGTTATGAAAGTATTAGTAGCAACAGAGAAACCTTTTGCCGCCGCTGCGGTGGAAGGTATCAAGCAGGAAGTGGAAGCAGGTGGTAATGAACTTTGCCTGTTAGAGAAATACACCGAGAAGACCCAACTACTGGATGCCGTAAAAGACGCTGATGCCTTGATTATCCGTTCTGACAAGGTTGACAATGAGGTGTTAGACGCGGCAAAGAACTTGAAAATAGTCGTAAGAGCTGGCGCAGGTTATGACAACGTGGACTTGACGGCCGCCACAGCCCATGGCGTAGTAGTAGAAAACACACCTGGCCAAAATGCCAACGCCGTGGCAGAGTTGGTATTTGGGTTATTGGTCTATGCGGTACGCAATTTCTATAATGGCAAGTCGGGTACTGAACTGATGGGCAAGAAATTGGGCATCCTCGCTTTTGGTAACGTGGGACGCAACGTGGCTCGCATTGCCAAGGGCTTCGGCATGGAAGTCTATGCTTATGACGCTTTCTGTCCCGCAGAGGTGATTGAGCAAAGCGGCGTGCATGCGGTAAGTTGTGGTGACGATCTGTTCAAGACATGCGACGTGGTGTCTCTACATATCCCCGCTACTCCAGAAACCAAACAGAGCATCAATTACGCTATGGTTAACCAAATGAAGAAGGGTGGCATCTTGGTGAACACTGCCCGTAAAGAGGTCATCAACGAACCAGAGCTATTGAAGTTGATGGCGGAGCGTGAGGACTTGAAGTTTGTCACCGATATCAAACCAGACGCTGACGCAGACTTCTCAAAGTTTGAAGGTCGCTATTTCTCTACTCCCAAGAAGATGGGCGCACAAACCGCGGAAGCCAATATCAATGCTGGTATTGCCGCCGCAAAACAAATCAACGCCTTCTTCAAGGATGGTTGCACTAAATTCCAAGTAAACAAGTAATCTAAGTATTTGTTGCCCACAGATGGCATGTCAAAGTCATCTGTGGGCATTTTTATTTCTTGATTAAATATTCGCATGGCAACAATCAAACCATTCAAGGGCATTCGTCCTCCCAAAGATATTGTGGAACAGGTGGAATGCAGGCCTTATGACGTGCTCAACAGTGAAGAGGCTAGGGCAGAGGCAGGTAACAACGAGCGCAGTCTTTACCATATTATAAAGCCGGAAATCAATTTTGAGCCAGGCACTTCGGAATATGACCCCAGGGTATACGATAGTGCGGCAGAGCAATTTCGTAAGTTCTTGGAGAACGGGTGGCTGGTGCAAGACACGGAAGAGCATTATTACATCTACGCACAAACCATGAATGACAAGACGCAATACGGGTTGGTAGTAGGGGCTTATGTGGATGATTACCTGAAGGGAAATATTAAAAAACATGAGTTAACCCGGCGTGACAAGGAGGAAGACAGAATGAAGCACGTTCGTGTGTGTGACGCGAATATCGAACCTGTATTCTTTGCATATCCAGACAATTCCGTACTCGCACTGCTTATCATGCACTATGCCTGCACGGAGCCGGAATATGATTTCATCGCTCCCATAGATGGTTTCCGTCACCAATTTTGGGTGATTTCCAATCCGCAAGACATTGACACCATCACCAAGGAGTTTGCCAAAATGCCTAGTCTTTATATAGCGGATGGACACCATCGCTCCGCAGCCGCTGCCTTGGTAGGAGCGGAAAAGGCCAAGCAGAATCCTAACCATAGGGGAGACGAGGAATACAACTACTTTATGGCCGTTTGTTTTCCCGCTAGTCAGCTTACCATATTGGACTACAATCGTGTGGTAAAAGACTTGAATGGGCTTTCTCCTGAGCAATTCCTGGCTGCGCTCGGCAAAAACTTTGAAGTAACCCGCAAGGGTGTGGACGCTTATAAACCAACACAGTTACATGAGTTCTCTCTTTACCTTGATGGGCAATGGTATTCACTTCTGGCCAAGGACGGCACCTATGATGACACCGATCCTATTGGCGTGTTGGATGTAGACATCTCCAGTCGATTGATTCTCGATGAGATACTAGGTATCAAGGACTTACGCTCGGACAAGCGCATAGACTTCGTGGGAGGATTGAGAGGGCTAGAGGAATTGAAACGCAGGGTGGATAGTGGTGAAATGCGCATGGCCTTGGCTTTATATCCTGTGACCATGCAGCAAATCATGGATATAGCTGACAGTGGAAAGATTATGCCTCCAAAGGCCACTTGGTTTGAGCCAAAATTGCGCTCAGGCTTAGTTATCCACAGACTCAGTGAAGACTAAGATTTATTGGCATCAACTTTGACAGACGAATATAAAACCATATCTGACACGATAAGCGAGGGATGTTACACCGAGAAACGGAGTAAGTTCCTCGCCTTCGCTTGCCATGTCACTAATTTGGAGGAAGTGAAGGAGCGAGTAGCGGCTTATCGCAAGAAGTATTATGACGCACGGCACGTATGCTATGCTTATGTCTTAGGACCAGACCAATCTGAGTTTCGGGCCAACGATGACGGGGAACCGTCATCTACTGCGGGTAAACCAATTCTGGGGCAAATACACGCCAATGGCTTGACGGACATTTTGGTAGTCGTAATTCGTTATTTTGGTGGAGTGAAATTGGGCACCAGTGGTTTAATAGTGGCCTATCGCACAGCAGCGGCTTTGGCCATAGAGAACGCAAAAGTCGAGACGCACACCGTGGAGGAAATTGTAAGCTATAGTTTCACTTATCCCATGATGAACGCAGTCATGCGTTTGGTCAAGGAGATGCACCTTCGCGTTGTCTCACAAAGCTTTGACAACACTTGCGAAATAAAGTTGGCCATCAGGAAGAGTGAGGCCGATCTCTTGAGAGAGCGACTTGATAAACTCTCTTTCTAAGCCATCTTGCGAATAATATCAATGTTTCCACCTTGTATTTATCATAATGCCGATTAGTTTATTTAATTGCTTTCCGATGAGATAAGGTGTGTGAAGGCTAAACAAAATAACTTGTTTTGCTCATCAATTTAACTTATTTTGCTCATCAAAATAACTTGTTTTGTCAACCAAAATAAGTTATATTGCCCATCAAAATAACTTATTTCGCAAAGCGAAACAATTTACGTTCAGACCCTCTGATATTTATACCTGATGTATTAATTACTAGGTGGCTATAGATTAAAATGTTATTGCAATGCAAATATATTGCTTTCAGACATGACAATATCCCAAAATTTATCGTAATTTCGCGGAACAACAATTATATTAACTATGAATATGAACGGAAATTGGCTGAAAGCGGCAAGATGGATAACTCTTGCGATGCTTTCTGTAGTTGTGATGGGCGTGCAGGCCCAAGTGCAAAGACCTAAATTGGTGGTTGGATTGGTGGTAGACCAAATGCGTTGGGATTACCTCTACTATTATTATGATAAATACGGAGAGGGCGGATTGAAACGTTTGCTCAATGAGGGCTACTCTTTTGACAATACACTGATTAACTATGTACCTACCATTACAGCCGTGGGACATACCAGCATCTATACGGGAACCACGCCCGCCATTCATGGTATAGCAGGAAACAATTTCGCTATCAATGACAAGATAGTGTATTGTTGCAGTGATGACAGCGTAAAAGGAGTTGGCAGCGATACATGGGAAAGCAGGATGTCTCCCCGAAACATGCGCTCCACTACCATTGGCGACGTGTTAAAGATCGCCAACGACTTCAAGAGCAAAGTAATCGGAATAGCCCTGAAAGACCGGGCGGCCACATTACCCGCTGGCCACGCGGCAGACGCGGCATACTGGTGGGATACATCCGTTGGCAAGTTTGTGTCCTCTACCTATTATATGCAAGAGTTGCCGAAATGGGTAGAGCAATTCAACAAAGAGCACCACACTAAGCCTGGCTTTGACATCAAGACCAACGTGCTTGGTATCACCACCACTTTCAAGATGGCCGAAGCGGCCTTGGAGAATGAGCAGCTTGGCAAGCACGATGTCACTGACATGCTGACCGTAAGCATCTCTTCCACCGACGCTATCGCCCATGCTTATTCCACTCGTGGAAAAGAGAACGAAGCGGCGTTTTTGACATTGGACAAAGACTTGGCGGATTTTCTCAATACGCTTGATTCCAAGGTAGGTAAAGGCAATTATCTGCTCTTTCTGACCGCAGACCATGGAGGTGCCCACAATTATAACTTCTTGAAAAAGCACAAAATACCCGCTGGAGCCTGGGAAGGCAGCAACGTTAAAGACCAAGTGAACAAGATGTTGCAAGCCAAGTTTGGTTGCGCTCCCGTCTACGAGGCAGACAACTATCAGTTATTTATCAATGACAGTACCGTGGCAGCCCATGGACACACCATGCAGGAAGTAAAAGACGCCATCGTAGAGCGTTTAAAGCAGGACAAGCAATACCTTTTCGTGGTGGATAATGAGAAGATTGCCGAATCCTCCATTCCCCAACGTATCAAGGAAATGATTGTCAATGGTTACGATCGTATGCGCAGCGGCGAAATTACCGTAGTGACAAGGCCTCAATACTTCCACGCTGAAAACTCCCCCCAGTATATCGGCACGCAACATGGCCAGTGGAACCCCTACGACGCGCATATTCCCTTTGTGCTTATGGGATGGAATGTACCCCATGGGGCAACCTCCTCCCCTACCCACGTAGTGGATATCGCGCCTACCATCTGCCAAATGCTCCACATCCAGATGCCTAATGGTTGCCTGGGGGATGCCAAGGAAATGAAATAATTATATAATAAAACGAAGACGAGAGGCAGTCATTGACTACCTCTCGTCTCGCATTTGCCGGAGCAGCTCTTGCTGCCGAGCCGTCAGATTAGTGGGCAACTTCACGTTGTAGGTGATTATCAAGTCTCCAAAAGTACCATCACCCCGGTCATATCCCTTGCCCCTCAACCGCACCTTTGTGCCATTTTGCGTCTCGGGCTTTATTTTCAGCTTTATCTTCTTGCCATCACTCAACTGGATGATGACTTCTCCGCCCAACAGCGCGGTATAGAGATCAATGTTCACGGAGGCGTTCATCTCGCCCGTGCTGTGCCGGGCACTCGAGCCGCCAAAGTCCTGGAAGCCGCTGGAGAAACCTCCACGCTTGCCACCACCAAAGAGATCTTGGAAGAAACTGGAGAATCCGCCCTTGCCAAAAGACCCAAAGTCAAATCCCTCAAACGGATTGCCGCCAGCTGTTCCCGCACCCTCGTTGCTATAACCGCCAAAGCCGCCCGCCTTCTCATAAGCGTCGGCGTTGCGCCATTGCTCACCATACTTGTCATACTTGGCACGCTTGTCAGGGTCTGAAATCACCTCATAAGCCTCATTCAAAGCCTGGAACTTGGCCTTGGCCTTGGGGTCATTGGGGTGCAAATCGGGATGAAACATCTTGGCGCGCTTCCTATAAGCCGCCCTCACGTCTTTTTGGGGTATGTCCTTGCTGACACCCAATATCTTGTAATAATCTATGAATGCCATATCGCAATCCTCCTAGTTAAATTAGTAATTTTCACTAAAATAAGAGCAAAAAGCGTGCCTAATCGGTAATTTTTCGTAATTTCGCGTTACAAATATCACATGGCAGTATGAAAAATCGATTATGCGCGCTATGGCTGGCATTCATCTTAATATCGCCCATCATGGCACAACAAAGAACCTTGCAATTGAGAATCATTGAGACAAGTGATGTACATGGCCGCTTTTTCCCCTACGACTTCATCAACAGGAAAGCGGTGGACGGATCATTGGCCAGGGTATCCACGTACGTCAACCAACTGAGGAAAGAATACGGCAATCGACTGATATTATTGGATAATGGCGACTTTCTCCAGGGCCAACCCATATGCTACTATTATAATTATGTGGACACGGCATCTACGCATGTGGCCGCACAATTGCTAAACTACCTGCGTTATGACGCCGCTACCATGGGCAACCATGATATAGAGACGGGACACGCCGTTTACGACCGTTGGGTCAAAGAGACCCGTTGTCCCATGTTGGGAGCGAATGTCATAGACACCCACACAAACCAGCCTTACTTGAAGCCTTATGCCATTTTGGAGCGCCAAGGCATCAAGGTGGCAATACTGGGCTTGTTGACTCCAGCCATACCCAACTGGCTAAGCGAGAACTTGTGGAGCGGTCTACGCTTTGAAGAAATGAAGGCCTCCGCTCGCCGTTGGATGAAGGTGCTGAAAGAAGAAGAGGAAGCTGACGTGGTGATAGGACTCTTCCACTGCGGCGCGGAAGGAGGCATCACCACACCCGAATACGAGGAGAACGCCGCTATAAAAATAGCCCGAGAGGTGCCGGGGTTTGACTTGGTGCTCTTCGGACATGACCATCAAAGGGCTTGTGAACAGGTGATAAACGCCGAGGGCAAGCCCGTCGTGTGCTTGAATCCGGCAAATAATGCCATTTATGTAGCTGACGCAGAAATCACCATTCAATATGACGAGCATAACATCAATGGCCATATCGCACATATTACGCAAAGAAAACAAGTGACGGGAAAGTTGGTTTCTTTGGCTGATTTTCCCGCGGATGAGCAAATGATGGAGGATTTCAGCCAACAGATAGCGGACGTGAAAGCCTATGTGGACAAACCCATTGGCAACTTTCAACACACACTTACCAGCGAGGATGCCTTTTTTGGCAGTTCCGCCTTCACCGACCTTATCCATTACTTGCAATTGCGGGTGACAGGGGCTGACATCTCGTTCAACGCTCCCCTACTCTTCAATGCGGAAATCAAGGCTGGCCCCATTCGCGTGAGTGATATGTTCAACCTCTACAAATATGAGAACCAGCTCTACGTAATGCGCCTTACTGGAAAGGAAATACGTAAACATCTGGAGATGAGCTATAATCTTTGGGCAAACACCATGACTTCTCCAGAAGACCATTTATTGCTTTTCCGTAAAGGAACTGGGAATGAAGAAGATAGATTGTCATTGGCTAATCCTTACTTTAACTTTGATAGTGCCGCGGGCATCAACTATGTGGTGGATGTAACAAAGCCCATGGGAGAGAAAGTAAAGATATTAAGTATGAGCGATGGTACGCCTTTCGATGAACAGAAATGGTATCGTGTTGCCGTAAACAGTTACCGAGGCAATGGAGGTGGAGAATTGCTCACCCGTGGCGCAGGCATTCCTAAAGACAGCTTGGAGAGTCGCATCGTATGGCGCAGTGACAAAGACCAACGCCATTACCTCTCAGAGGAAATTAAACGATTAGGTTCCATAGATCCTCAGCCGTTGAACAACTGGAAATTCATACCTGAGGACTGGACACTTCAAGCGGCGCAAAGAGACAAAAGGTTACTTTTCGGGAAAGAAGAATAAGTTGTTTATCAACAATTTATATAGAAGAGCATGAAGTATTGGTTTGTATTCAAAGAGGATAATGTACTGCTCGAACGGCTCCCCAACGGCAGTTTCACGATACCCCAGGCGGACACTCCTCCTATAGAGAATGCTGCTGAGGCGCACGTTTTGCGGGTTTCATCCATGGCAGACGGTACGGAAGTCCGCGCTGTCAGCGTAAATACGTTCGCGGACAATCCTCGCTATGAGTTCTGCGGACTTAGGGCAAGTTACTACAAATTGCCCCTACCTTTCTATCTCAAGGCGGGCAAATGCCGCGAACTGCTCTATTGGGACAAGAACACACGTTATTGCGGCGCGTGCGGTGCCCCCATGCGGATGCATACCGAGATCAGCAAGCGCTGCTCCAACTGCGGAAAAGAGGTCTGGCCACAATTGGCCACGGCCATCATCGTATTGATACACCGAGGTGATGAAGTGCTATTAGTACATGCCAGAAATTTCAAAGGCGACTTCTATGGCCTTGTGGCGGGCTTCGTGGAAACCGGTGAGACTTTGGAAGAAGCCGTACATCGTGAAGTAATGGAGGAAACAGGATTGCGAATCAGGAACCTCAGGTACTTCGGTTCGCAACCATGGCCTTACCCCAGTGGCTTAATGGTGGGGTTCAACGCAGACTACGCAGGTGGGGACATCCATCTACAACGAGAAGAATTGAGTCGTGGCGCATGGTTCAAAAAGGACAATTTGCCCACAATACCAGAGAAACTCTCCATCGCAAGAAAGATATTAGACGACTGGCTGCTCAATGGCAAATCCACAGACTGAATATGATAACAAAACATGAATTATGGAAAAACTCTGGAATAAAGAATATATAAAGGTGATGAGCGTTAATTTCTTGATGTATTTCGCCTTCTATTTGCTGACTCCTCTATTACCTATTTATTTGAGCGAGCGTTTTCACGCGGGAAATGACACTATCGGACTGGTACTCTCAGGCTATACCATCGCCTCGCTTATCGTAAGGCCTTTCAGCGGTTTCATCGTGGATAGCTTTAACCGCAAACGGGTACTCATGGTCACCATGTCGTTGTTCTTCCTGCTTTTCGCAGGATATTTGGCGGCTGGAACTCTGTTGATGTTCGCCATCTACCGCACGCTGCACGGCGCACCTTTTGGAGCGGTGACCGTGGCAAACAGCACTTGCGCCATAGACGTACTTCCCTCCAGCAGGCGCAACGAGGGATTGGGCTATTACGGACTTAGCAACAACCTCTCTATGGCCATCGCCCCAACAGCAGGCGTATATATCTATAAAGTTTGCGGAGACTTTTCCGCGCTTTTCTGGCTTTCCTTGCTCACCGCGGGCATAGCCCTACTGATGGCAAGCCTCGTTAAACTGCCCCAAAAAGAAATTGTGCCCAACAAGGAAGCCATCTCTCTCGACCGCTTCTTTCTCACGAGAGCGTGGCTACTAGCGGTGAACATCATGTTCTTCTCGTTTTGCTTCGGAGTGTTAAGCAACTACATCGCCATCTATAGCCATGAGGCTTTAGGTATATCCAGCGGCACGGGCATATTCTTCACGCTGCTCTCAATAGGTCTTTTCGCCTCCCGGCTGCAAGGAGCCAAGGCGTTAAGAGAAGGCAAGCTGACCCAAAACGCCGCCGAAGGTATTTGCATCTCATTGGTAGGATATACACTTTTCGTGGCCATCCCCTGCCCTTTCACCTATTACCTATCAGCCTTGATGATTGGTTTGGGCAACGGCCACATGTATCCCGCGTTCCTTAACATGTTTATAAATGTCGCCCGCAATAACCAGCGAGGAACAGCCAACTCTTCCATACTTACCGCCTGGGACTTGGGGCTAGGATTTGGCATATTGCTGGGTGGTGTTGTAAGTGAACACTTTGGATACTCCGCCGCTTTCTGGATGACGGCGGGCATCAACGCTATGGGCGTAGCGCTTTATTTCTTCTTTACCCGCTCTTTTTTCTTGAAACGCCAAATACGTTAATCCTTAATCTCTATCCCGCCTATGAACGGAATTGCTTTAGCTATACTTATCCCCTTTGCCGGAACCGTTTTAGGTGCCGCTTTCGTATTCTTGTTGAGGAATGAGATGCCTATTCTCACACGCAAGTCGTTGCTGGGCTTCGCTTCTGGAGTGATGGTAGCCGCGTCTGTCTGGTCATTGCTAATGCCCGCCATGGAGATGGAGGCGGAAAAAGGAAACTGGAGCGTAATGCCTGCCACCATAGGTTTCCTGATTGGCATTGTTTTCCTGCTATTGATAGATGGGCTGACGCCTCACCTGCACATGGATTGCACGCAACCCGAGGGATTACCCTGTAAACTTTCCCGCACCACGATGCTCTCTTTGGCAGTCACTATTCACAACTTGCCCGAAGGCATGGCTGTTGGAGTGGTCATAGCGGCGGCATTACAAGAAGGCATGGGTATTACCGCGGCGGCAGCCATGGCCATGTCCGTAGGTATAGCTATCCAAAACATACCCGAAGGGGCTATCGTTTCCATGCCTTTGCGAGGCGAAGGACATAGCAGATGGAAAGCATTCCTTATTGGCGCGTTAAGCGGCATCGTTGAACCTATTGGCGCCATATTAGTCATTCTGTTAGTTGGCCACTTGACTCCCATCCTCCCTTACCTGCTTGGCTTTGCCGCTGGCGCCATGATATATGTAGTAGTGGAAGAGCTCATCCCGGAGGCTTCTGAAGGAAGTCACTCTAATATAGCGACCATAGGCTTCGCCATCGGTTTCGCGTTAATGATGGTGCTCGACGTAGTGCTGGGATAAATCCGTGAATGTCAATTACTAACCCTATAAACCTAAAAGAAATGAAAATGAAAAACCTAATGATTTATGCTCTACTGCTATTGCCCATTGGGCTTATGGCACAGTGCACAAGCGAAAAACAAGAGCAGAAGGCAGACGAGAACGTTGTGGTGAAGACCATCATGGAGCGTCGTTCCGTGAGGAAGTACCTGGACAAGCCTGTGGAACACGACAAGTTGGTAACGATGGTGGAGTGCGGTATCAACGCGCCCAATGGAATGAACCAACAACCATGGGAAGTACGGGTAGTGGAAAGCCAAGAATGGATAAAGGGCATAACAGCCGCCTACGTAGAAAAGAACCCAGGCGCGGCAAAGAATGACCCTGCGTTCAAGACGATGTTCCGCAACGCGCCCAACGTAATCGTAATCGCTACGCCCGAAGGCAAGGGCTTGGTGGACGCGGGCCTAATGGGCGAGAATATGATATTAGCCGCCCAAAGCATGGGTCTCGGCACTTGCTGCCTAGGCGGTCCTGTAGGTTTCTTGCAGGGAGACCCCGCTGCCGCCTCTTATTTGAAACAGCTTGATATTCCCGAAGGATATTCTATCGCTTACATGATAGCCGTAGGCTACCCTGACGAGCAACCTCAATCTAAGCCTCGCGACACCTCAAAAGTGAAGTATATCAAATAATAACGTGCGTTCCGTGAACTTATAATTCACATCATACGCTTGCGGAAGAAGCGCGGAATTGTGCTTCATCAAGCAAGCGAACTTAGCATAGATAAATCACGGTTCAGCGGATTTTCAGTGGGGAATAATCAGTTCTTGCCTCGCGGTGCCTGGGGATACGCGAAGGTGTTGTGAGCAATCTCCTGTTGCCCCATGATATTTCCACTGAGTCTAAATCACGGGTAAAGAAGCGGCGGCGAATCATAGTGACTCGCCGCCGCGTTATATTTAACGTGAGTTCGACGAAAAGTTGTAGAGACGCATTCTTGCGTCTCGGCAAG